>CETA01042282.1_pt1 | contig 22239 bp, 36 predicted proteins | sample 531251 | NCBI WGS metagenome assembly CETA01 (sample SAMEA2622362, study PRJEB7988) | marine metagenome | biome: marine biome (ENVO:00000447); feature: mesopelagic zone (ENVO:00000213); material: "saline water (ENVO:00002010), including plankton (ENVO:xxxxxxxx)" | depth 380 m
GATTATGTTTATAATGGTATAAAAAACGTTGATGCAACGATTGGAATAAATAATAGTGAAGGTGATGATTCAGGGCAAGAAACAGTGTCAGCCGATTGTTACGATCCAGCCAATGTAGGTCAAAGAATATCAGCACAAGGTTGTGATGGGTTGTTAATTGTTGATAATGATAGTTTAAAGCAAATGGTGTTAAATGATGATAATTACAGTGATACAAACATATTTACAGGTCAAGTGACTGATATGAGTTATTTATTTTGTAATTATGATACACCAAGTTATCCAAAATGTACATTAAAAGAACCAATTTACTCTATATCAAATTGGAATACTGAAAATGTAATAACAATGGAAAGAATGTTTTTAATGGCAGATACATTTAATCAACCATTAAATGATTGGAATGTAGGTAATGTTAAAAATATGTATTATATGTTTTTTTACGCACTAAATTTTAATCAACCATTAGACAAATGGAATGTTAGTAATGTAACAAATATGCAAGGAATGTTTAATTTGGCTAAAAGTTTTAATAGAAATGTAAATAATTGGGATGTCAGTAATGTTGAAAATATGGATAGTATGTTTAGAAAGGCAGATTCATTTAATCAACCATTAGATAATTGGGATGTCAGTAATGTAAAAATTATGAGCGCAATGTTTAATAATGCAAAAAGTTTTAATCAACCATTAGATAATTGGGATGTCAGTAACGTTAATAATATGAATGATATGTTTAAGAGCGCAAATGTATTTAATCAGCCATTAAATAACTGGATTGTTAATAATGTAACGAGTATGAATAATATGTTTTACAATACAAGTAGTTTTAATCAACCATTAAACAATTGGAATGTAAGCAATGTTACTGCGATGTCAGCAATGTTTTCTAGTACAAATAGTTTTAATCAACCATTAAATAATTGGGATGTCAGTAATGTAAGTAATATGGATAATATGTTTAGTTCTTCAAGAAAATTTGATAATGATATTTCAATGTGGTGCGTTATAAATATATCAACAGAACCTTATAGATTTACAATTGATATTACAAGTAGTAATTTTCATGATAAAAAATATCTTCATCCTAAATGGGGAACTTGTCCTTAATAATTAACTTATTTTTTGATTTTTATTTATAATAATATAGAATATAAAAAAAAATAATATTTATGAAAAAATTAATAATTATAGGACTTAGTTTATTCTCAATTAATACCTTTTCACAAGATTATGTATACAAAGGGATGAATAATGTTGAAGCAAAAATAGGATTATCAAGAGAAGAAAATACAGAAACAAGTGAAACAGTATCAGCCGATTGTTACGATCCATCAAATGTAGGTCAAAGAATATCAGCACAAGGTTGTGATGGGTTGTTAATTGTTGATAATACTATGTTAGTAAACATGGTTAATAATAATGATAATTATAGTGATACGAATATATTTACAGGGCAAGTAACAACTTTAAATAATCTTTTTACTAGAAGAGATGTTTTATATTCTATATCAAATTGGGATACATCGAATATAAATAGTATGGAAAATGTTTTTTATTATTCTAAAAATTTTAACCAAAATATAAATAATTGGAACATAAGTAATGTGACAACATTAAGATCGATGTTTTATGGTGCAGAATCATTTAATCAACCTTTAGATAAGTGGGATGTTAGCAATGTAACTGATTTTTATGGTGTATTTCTTAGTGCAAAATCATTTAATCAACCACTTAATATGTGGAACACAGAAAGTCTTGTTGTTGCACATTATACTTTTGCAAATGCAACATCGTTTAATCAACCTTTAAATAACTGGAAAATGAGTAATGCTCAATATATGCAAAATATGTTTTCAAGTGCTTGGATATTTGAACAGGATATAAGCAATTGGTGTGTACCTTTAATAAATTCAAAACCAATAGGTTTTGATTCTTATTCAGGTTTTGATGGTCAAAAAACATTACAACCTAACTGGGGAACTTGTCCTTAAAAATAAAAAAGAATAAAATTATGAAAAAATTAAAATTAAAACTAACAATAATAGGAATAAGTTTATTATCAATTAATGCTTTTGCACAGGATTATGTTTATAATGGTATAAAAAACGTTGATGCAACGATTGGAATGAATAATGCTGACGGTGATTCAAATCAAGAAACTGTATCAGAAGATTGTTATGATCCAGCTAATATAGGAAAAACAATTCAAGCACAAGGTTGTGCTGATTTGTTAATTGTTAATAATGCCATGTTAAGAAATTTAGTAAAAACTGATGGTAATTATGCTGACACAGCTATATTTACAGGGCAAGTAACTGATATGAGTTATTTGTTTTGTAATTTTAATCATTCTTCTTACCCTGAATGTACATTGAAAGACCCTATTTATTCAATATCAAATTGGAATACAGAAAATGTTACTGATATGAGTTACATGTTCAGGAATTCATCTTATAATCAGCCTTTAAATAATTGGGATGTAAGTAATGTTACTGATATGACTGGAATGTTTTATTTGGCAAGTAATTTTAATCAACCTCTAAATGACTGGAATGTTTCAAATGTTACTGATATGTGGGGTTTATTTTATTATACAGATAATTTTAACCAGCCTTTAAATGATTGGGATGTAAGTAATGTAATAAATATGAATAATATGTTTTTTTATGCAAGTAATTTTAACCAGCCTTTAAATAACTGGAACACAAATAGTGTTTTATATATGAATCTTACTTTTTCTAATGCCCATAGTTTTAATCAACCACTAAATAACTGGGAAGTGAACAATGTTTTAACTATGCAATCTATGTTTGAAAGTGCATTTAATTTTCAACAAGATATAAGTAATTGGAATGTGAATAATGTTACTTTTAATATTGATGAACAAACATCAAAGCCATATTCTTTTGATTTAAATTCAGGATTTGAAAACCAAACAGCATTACAACCTAATTGGGAACAAAATTAAAAAAGAGAAAATTATGAAAAATTTAAAAACAAAACTAACAATTATAGGGCTTAGTTTTTTATCAATCACTGCTTTTGCACAAGATTATATTTATAAAGGTGTAAAAAATGTTGAAGCAACGATAGGAATGAATAATAGTGAAGGTGATTCAGGTCAAGAAACGGTATCAGCCGATTGTTATGACCCTGCCAATATAGGTCAAAGAATATCAGCACAAGGTTGTGATGGATTATTAATCGTTGATAATAATAGTTTAAGGCAAATGGTCAGAAATAATGAAAATTATAGCGATACGAATATATTTACAGGACAAGTGACTGATATGAGTTATTTATTTTGTAATTTTTATCTTAGTAGTCCACCTTATGATAAGTGTACATTAAAAGAGCCAATATATTCAATCTTAAATTGGAATACTGAAAATGTTAAAACAATGGAGATGATGTTTAGAGATTCAAATACCAATATTAATATTAGTGAATGGGATTTAACTTCTTTAGAATCTATAAAATACATGTTTCATTCTGCATCTAATTTTAATCAATCTTTAAATAACTGGGATGTATCTAATGTAAAAAATATGGCGGGGGCTTTTTATAACGCAAGTAGTTTTAATGGTTTATTAAATAATTGGGATACAAGTAACGTAAACTCAATGTATAATATGTTTAATGGTGCTTCTTCATTTAATCAACCGTTAAATAATTGGAAAGTAAACAATGTTAATAGGTTCCATGATATGTTTAATGGTGCTTCTTCATTTAACCAACCTTTAAATAACTGGGATTTAATTAATGCTACTATGCTTTCAAATATGTTTCAGGGGGCAATAAATTTTAATCAGAATATAAGTGAGTGGTGTGTTCCAACAATATCAACAAAACCATCACGTTTTGATGAAAATTCAGGTTTTGAAAATCAAACACAATTACAACCGAACTGGGGAAGTTGTCCATAATAAAAAAGCTTGGAATAAGAACCAAGCTTTAATTGTTTAAATATATTTAAATTAAGGTAATCTAAATAATAATGTCATACGATTTGATTCACCAACATCTTTTAATTGATCTTTAAGTTCGTCAACTGCTAATGTTGGCGGTAAAGCCCAAACTCCACGTTGAATATCATTTTGTAAAATTTTATCTTTAGGATTGTTATGCATATAACTTTCCGCTTCTAAAACAAAACCAGCCGCTTGAGCAACTGCAATAATATGAGATTTAGGTAAGTAACCTTTACTTGCTGTTTCTACTGCTGAATAACCTTCAGGAGCTTCGTGTTGAACAAAACATAGCGTCCACCTGATTTAAGCATCTGTTTAAATTTAACAAAAGCTTCTGCTAAGTTTCCGTTATTTTGAATTCCATGTAGTGCTCTAAAAACTAAAACGGAGTCGGCATTAGTTGCAACCTAACTAACTGGTTCACCAAAAACAAAATCAGTAATAGTAACATTGTTGTAAACATCAGAGCTATTAATTTTTTGCTCATAACGTTCACGACTACCTATTTGATAATCTGATTTAGCGTCTAATGGATAATGAGCGGCAATAACTTCTCCGTCATAAAGGTAAGGTGCTAATATTTCGGTATACCAGCCGCCCCCCAAGTCTTATTTCTATAACTTTATCATCGGGTTCAACGCCAAAAAATTCAAGTGTATCGAATGGTTTTCGGAATTCATCACGTTCTATATTAGAATCACTGCGATGTGAATGATCGAAATAAACTTAAAGAAAGAGGTGAGAAAACATTTATATCGATCAACGAATTTTAAGAGTAAAAATAAATAAAAAAGCCTGCTTAAAAGCAGGCTTAGTTGTATTGTTTTTTATATACCATTAAAAATAACTAATACATTAAATTTTTAATGGACTCATAAACTGAGTAGTTTTCTCTATTATTTGTATTATCTCTATGTATTATATTAAAATTATATATTTAAGTATCTAATAATAATTCAGTAATCAAAATACATACCTTAAAAAGATATTTTTTTGTGTATTTCGGCTATACTCGACTTATTGTATGCAAGTAATCTTAGCTATTATTACTGTGTATTGGTTATCAGCCAATACATTTTATATCAAATTAAATCCTCTGTTGGTGAAAAGATAAATAAAAGTAATTATTCAAAAAGTTATCTTGTTTAAAATTATATAGTTTGTTGCCTTTTAAGGCGGGTCTGAACCTTTCATAATTTTAATCCTCTATCGCTGACCGTGAAACTATAATATAATACTTAAATAATTAAGTCAAGTTTTTTTATTAATCGTATGAAAAATCAATATCTGCGTCACAAAAACAAGGTGGAAAATCAGCAGAAGAATTCTTTTCAATAAATGCTAAGTCTAAAGAATCCTCACGAAGAGTACCTTGTACAATAAGGTTTTCACGAAGAACCTCAAAAACAGCTTTTTTAAATTCTTCTTTGTTGGCGAAAACGATAGGTTGATCTTGTTCTTGTGTCATAAGTTTTCCTTATTAATTAACTTGAAAACAATTATACAATAATATATTAGTTAAGTCAATAATTTATTGGATATACCATTTTTTTCTTTTAGATTCATCGAAAAGAAAATAAGTTTTAATTTTAGAAAAAACAGATAATTTGGTCTCTTGAAAAAATAAATGAGATAAATGATTAGAAAATGAGTTTAAAATCTCCCGATAAATATCACTTTCATTTTCAGCAACAGTAAAGTCGTTATCATATACTATTCCTCCATCAATATACTCTAAAAAATCAGTCAAAACTATAACCTGCCGTTCACTTCCATATGTGTTTTGTAGAGAATTTTTAATTTTATTTAATTGTTCTTGATTATTATGTCCTTTTAAATCATTAACTTGACCATAAAAAATAGTCGGTTGTTCTGGTAATTCGTATTGGCAACATTTTTCAAATTTGATGTTTATCATATCCATTAAATAAGGAAAAACTTGAAGATGAAAAGGAAGAGAATTTAAATCAATGTTGTCTTTTAATACGGCATCAAAACTAATGATCCATACCTTTTTGTCTTCTTCTTTTAAAAATTTTCTTTTTTTGTCTATTATTTTATTAAGATATGATCTGAGAAACATACATATTATCCTTACTTAAAAAGTATTTTAAATTATTAGAAAAATTAAATCTTTTAAAAATTTATTCTATAGGTATGGATTAATAAATTTATCAGCATTTTCTTCTTCAACAAAATAGTATGCATCTAAAAAGTCTTCATTTTTTAAGACAACTTTAATTAAATTTTTATAGTTTTTAGCTAATTGATTGCTATCTTCGGTCATTGTAAATTGTCCAGCTTCTGAACCTTGTACTTTGGCTTTAGAAAGAAATTTTTTAGTCATTTTAATATCCTGTAATATATAAAGTATGATACAATTATATAATAATAGTATTAAAAATGCAAGAAAATAAAAAAATATTACATCTTTAATAATTAAATAATATTATTGACTTTTAAACATATTTTAAGTATAATAAGCTATTATTAATTAAATAAAACAAAGAAAAAATATATGTCTTATAACAACAATAAAAACCACATAGAAATTTTTGCTTATGAAAAAGGTACTGATAAATGTATCGCATCCACAAAAGTTTTTCGTAATTTAGTTCTTAGTAAGAAAATTGAATATTTAAAACAAGTAGTAAGTAAAGAGTTAAATGTTCCAGAAGATAAAGTTTTAGATTGTGTAAGTATTAGAAATTCAGAGAATAATACAATTAGTTTTGCAGCATAAAAAGGTATTTAATTATGTCATTATCAGATGAAGAAATGTTAGAAGAAGTAGAAAAGGTTTTATCATCAGAACTTGATGCTTGGGAGCCTTTAGACGATGAAACCGTTAATATTGCTGGTGTTGAATTTGCATATCAGGTTAATAGTGAGTTACATTCAGAGGAATTAACAGCAACATTATATTCCACAAATACAGAAGGTAAAAATTATCTTTTTAAAAGAAAAGGTTATAAAGAGATTTCTTATGAATCTTGGATTAGCAATATATGGTTTTCATGGTCAATAGATGAGTAAAATGGATATTCTGAAAGAAAAATAAAAGGAGAAAAAATATGATACCGCTTTTTGAGTTAGAAAACCTTGAATTTGAATCTTCATTTGTACAGTTATATTTAGAAAAATTTCAAAGTATAGTTTCAGATGAAGAAAATGTTTTTGATTCCGATGAAAGCTTTAAAGTTATTAATGAAGAAGATTTGCAAAATGATAAAGAAAGCCATATTTGGTATACTGATGATGAATCAGAAATTGAGTTTCTTAATCACCTAATGTTAACACTTATGAAAGAGCATAATACAGAAAAAGTGATATTGGTTAAAAGTCTTGATGAGGCATTAGATATTTATTAAATTTATGATTAATAGATAAAAAAAGACCGCATATAGCGGTCTTTTTTATTAATAAAATTTATTAATTTCTTTAAATTTAACATAAAAATTGATATTAAATTATAACCAAGATTTAAGAAGAGTAATTTCATCATCTAAAGAAAAGTCATGCTGTAGAAAAAGTTGTTTAAAATGTTTTCTTAAATTAATCTGATTAGGAAATTTAATATTAACCAATCTATTGTTATGAATAATATTGTTCAATGTATTTTCTTCTAACATAGCGCATTTTTCACAAGGAACATAACCAGTACCTAAAAAAACACTTTCATAGTCAACCTTACCGCCTTTATCAACATCATTTAAAAAGTTTTTTATACAACATTTAGGATATCCATAAATGATACCTTGAAGATAATAAACTTTTTTATAGTAATCAAGTTGCTCATAATAGTGACATTTATTTATTTTCATAAAAAAAACTATTTATAATTAAAACTGATAATTTAAAAATTGTTTGACTTGTTTTTGAAATATTTTTAAAGATAAATATTTTAAATACCTATGGAATAAATCATTTCTATAATTATCTTTTAAAAACTGCTCAAAAATATCAATAATTGCTTCTTCTGGATCTCTTTCATTAGATTCAAACGGTATAAAAAACAAAAACTGAATTTGATATTGCTCAATATAGAAGTTAAAAAAACATTTCACATTATTTTGTCTATCAATATAATAATCTATATATTGATTAAATTGTTTTAATTCTTGAATGGTTTTATAGGAAAAAAATTCGTCTATATTATTTTGAAACATTATAGGAAAATTTTTACGATAAAATAATAAATGATCATCAATATTTTCTTTGATATAAGAAAGTATAGATAAATTAATTTTATCTTCTATTGTATCTTTTGTGTTATTCATAATCCAGTTACCTTATTTTAGATCAATAATGAAATCTTGGATAGAACCTGTTTGTTTACCATTAAAAGTTTTTAAAGAGCAGTTTCGCCAATCAAAAAAATATTCATTTTTTAAAAATTGTCCTAAATAATAAAAAGATTCTGCTAAATCATTACGATTTTTTTTCATTTCTTCTTCAATAAAGATACCTAAATTATAAGAGATAGCGTCAATAAGTTGTTTTTTATGTACTTCAACAAATTTATTAAAACTAACTTTATAATATAAATCATTATAACCTTTAATACCAATAACTATAAAATTTCCCATTTTTTTGCCTTTTATATAAAAATTATTAATGTATATTATAAACTATTAATAAATAAAAATCAAAGTTAATAAGGAAAAATAATGAATATAATAGAAGAATTAGAAAATTTTTTAAATAAAAATAATAAAGAAGAAGATTTGTATTATAAATATATTAATTTTTTAGATTTATTAAATGATGAAAATTTAGTAAATAATAAATATAATAAAAATATAAGTTATAAAAATGATTTTAAAATAAAAAAAATATTATTATTAATAAAAAATAAAAAAATAAATAATCATGAAAACTTGAAAGAGTCTTTAAAGGAAATAAAGTATTTTAGAATTAATAAAAAAACATTCAAAGAATTGTGCAAAAGTGATAAAGAAGAATTAAAAAAAATAGAGATGTTAAATAATAAAAATTTTAAATATTACATAATAACAAACTATATATATATGAATATTATAAAAAAAATAAAAAGTGAAAAGGTTTTAAAAAGTATTATTTATTATTATGTGGCTCATAATAGAAAAAATATTCATAATGATTTTAAAAAAAATATAAAGATAAAAAGAAATAGAAATTATATAAATAATTATTTAGAAGAAATAAAAAAGGTAAAGAAAGAAAATTTAACTTTAAAAAATACATATAAATATGTAAAAAAAATAGAAAATGAGCTAAATAGAATATTAAGATTTAAAATCAATATTTCATTGAAAAATAAAACAGTTTCTATTTTTGATAAAAAAACAAATAGCTTTTTATTATTTGATATAGTAATTAAGGGGAAGCTTGAGAATTATGCCGCAGGAATATGTAATTATGGTGAAGAAAGAATTTATTTATCTTTAAGTAATAATATAAAAAGTGACATTGTAGTTTTTTTTCATGAATTAGGTCATATGTATGATTACTTTGTAAATGAAATCGTTAGAAAAAATTGTAAAAATACAAACTGTTTAAGAGAAGAATTATCAAATATAGAAACAGAAAATGTTAGTATGTTTTTTGAATTTTTTGCTGAAAAAATATTATCTAAGTATACAGAAGAACATAATTATGAAAGTCAAAAAATTATAGAACAAAAAATATTTAAATATTTTAATAACCACATTGAAAATAAACCTATAATAAAAATAAATAATTTAATAGAAGAAATATATTGTTATCATTATTATATATTTAGAGAAGGTTATAAATATGGCAATGAAGAAATAAAAAATGGTAAAGATATTTATGTTTATGGTTATGAAAAAGCAATAAATATATACAATAGTATTTCTTGACTTTTTATTATAAAAATTATATAATAATCTAAATTATTTAATTAAATTTATTAGGAAATTAAATGTCTAATTTAGCATTTGTAATAAAAAGAACCGAAGAAATTTTTATGGAATGTAGCCATAAAGAGGTTGTTGCTGTATTTAGAAATAAGCAACAATTTGAGAGTTTATATTCTTTTTATAAAAATATTAAACAATTCTTACCTGATTATATGGATTACTATTTTGATGTCGTTAATTTAGAAAACGCTGATAAAAGTAAACTGTTATTATTAGAAGAAAACACTAGTGATTGGAATTTTTCATATACTGGAACTGAGGTTTATCCTTTTAATGAAGAATTTCAAAAAGAAGTAGAAAAAGAAGCAAAAAAACTACAAAAAGAAGATTCTGAGAAAAACGTTAATATTGAAGAGATATTAATTAAAGATACTTTAACAAGAAAAGAAATTGTTGAGGTGTTTTTTGAAAATTATGAACAAGATATCGAAAAATATGAGTTTTTAAAGTTTTTAAATCGTAGTCTAAAAAATGGCGTTATATTTGAAAAAGAAAATGCTTTTAAATACAAAGATAAATGTTTTTCATATAATGAAATTTTAAATAGAGCAAGAAACAATATTTATCTATAAGGAATAAAAAATGAATAATTACATAGAGTTTTTAAATGAAAAAAGACCTTTGACAATTGTATTCTTAGCATCTTTTTTGTTGTGTGATTTAATATTGATTATAATATCATTATTTATAAAGCCTGACACTCTTATTATTACTTTATTTTTTAATGTATTTATATTATTAATATCTTTAACGCTAATAAAAGATATATTGAGTGTTAAAAAAGAAAAAGAAACTGTTAAAAATATAATTAATAGTATAAAAAATGAAAAAAGCATATTGAAGAAAGGTGTTATTCATGAAATAGAAAAAAATAGAATATCAAGAAGAACATTAATAAGTGGTGAATATAACCTAAAAGTAGAAGATTTTTATTATTATGGTAAAAATTTCAAGATAGCAGATTCTGATAATGAAAGTTTAGATCGTTTTGGAAGTATTATGTTGTTTAATTACATATATAGTTAAAATTAAAAATAAATTAAAAAACAGGCTAATAAGTCTGTTTTTTTTATATCTATAATAAATGAATTGACTTTTTAGTTTTATTTCTTTAAGTTATTTATAAATAATAAGGAAACAAAAATGAATAACCAATACGATACATTGTCCATATTGTCAAACTATTCTTTAAAAGTAGTTGATTATGCTACAGATGTTATAACTGAAGGTAATCAATTTGAAATTGATAGATTATTTAAATATTATCCTGAATTACTTTATCATCAATATAATAAAGGCGGATACTGGAATGATTTCGCTTGGAATTATGTTTACGAATATATTAATCAAGAAAGTGATTTTAAAAATGATATATTGTTATCAAGGTTAAGAAATTTAAAAAAATTAAACTACGTACCAAGCGGTATGTTTAGAGAAAGATTAATGGCACAATCTATAAAAGAACCTTTTATATTAGAAGAATATATAAAATTGTTTGAGAACGATACAACAAAAGTATATAAAGACATAAATAACAATAGTTACAGTTCTTTATTAGAGTTATTTTTATGTTTTTCTGATAATTTTGAAGATAACAAAAAAAATAATAAAAAATTAATATCAATGCTTGTAAAAAATTCGACTTTTGAAATAAATAAAGAGAATAAATACGGTAGTTATACAGTTGAAAGGTTGTTATCTAATAGTGTTTTTCTTGATAATCCAATAATATTATTTAGGCTAATTGATAAAGGTATGAAATTAAAATGTGATGTTGAGAGTAGAAATAAACTTGCTGTTGAATATTTTAAAAATAATGGAATGAAAGAAAAAGTAAAAAAACATTCTTTTTTTAATGAAGATGATTGTATAGTTTTACCATTAATACAAAGTTTGTTATTTGATTATGGAAGAGATAACAAAAATTATAGTGAATACAGTAATAAAAAAATAAAGGTATTAAACGAGTTAATAAAAATAGTAAGAAAAGGCTATCCTGAATTAGAAGAAGAAAATAAAAAAATATTAAGTACTTTAAATATAAATGCTTTAAATGATATTTATTATTAACAAGGTATAAATACTGCTAAATGCTTATTTTCTTTAGCTTCTTTTAGTGTTGTTTTATTTTCTTTACAGAAACAAAAGCCATCATCAATATAACAAACTGTATCATCAGCGAAATCTTTAATATTGAGGTCAGAGATAAAATCTGGTCTGTCTTTTTTATCTAAGTGGTTTAAGTAATGATTAAATTCTTTTTTTGTTGGTTTTTTAAGAAAAGTAAAAACGCCATGAATCTTAAAATCATCATCGATATTTTTATCAGTTAATGCTGATTTTAAAAGGTTTCTTTGATGTTCATTAAAGTTGTAATTATCTAATGTAGATTGTAGTTCTTTGAAAGAAGCAATTGCGCCAGCAAGATGTTCTTGGAATTGAGATTGGAAGCCATTTTTACTGTAGCGATAACAAGTGATCATAAGAAACCTTAAAATTTAATCCATTGATAATAATTATATTAAATAAATTTAAATCTTTTGATGGTAGTTAAGTTAATAAAAAAGGAGGAGATAGCAGTTGCGAGTTATTAACTCGGAGAATCTTAATATCCTTTTATATTCTCGCCTGATTAAAAATCAGTATTAGTTTTAAACTAATAGTCAACTGTATCAATTATTTCATAAAAAAAATAAGTTAAAAACCACGTAGAACAGCTATTTAACTTAAGAATAATTATACTCTTTTGATTTATAAAAGTCAATCATTTTTTTTAATTTTTTAGCTCTTTTTAAACATTGTTTGCAAGATGCTTTAGGTATAAAGGAATTCCGCTGTTGGTTAGTTTATTTTTATAAAATTAATAAAGAATGGATCTAAAAAACCTTTATATGAGACAATATATTGCATTTTTATCCTTATTAAAATCAAACATTATTCGTTGCTGGCTTAAATTCTTCTTGTTTAACCTTTTCAGGTTTTCCGTCAATCAATTCTTCAACTAAACAACAAATATAAGTAAAGGAATAAAAGTTTGAAGCAAAAAATATAGTTGTATCAAAAAGTTCAATTCCACTAAAAAATTTATAATAGCAAAGTCCACCAATTATAAAAAATAAAAAAATTAACAATGAATTAATTAAAGTAAATTTAAAAAATCCATTTTTATTATTAATTTCTGGATTTAGTGTATCATAAAAATAACTATTAAACATTGATTCATATTTTATAATTTCAGGTGAAAATATAATATTTTCTTTTAAAGAAATATAATTATTTAAAGATGATCTTAAAGATATTTTAAAAATCATAAATGATAAAATAAAAGAAATAATAAAAACTAATGCTATGTGATAAAGAAGATTAAAATTTTCTGTTTGTTCAGTGTTATTATTTTCAAAATTACTAAAGAAAAAAGATAAAGATATAATAAAAAAACAAATAAATGTAAAGTTTCTTAAATATTTGTTTGTTATAATAAATGTTTTAAATGTTTGAAAAAAGTGTTTAGAAAAAATCTGGTTTTTATTTGTTTTATTTTTAGAAACAATAGAATAAGAAATAACAAAAATAGAAAAACCTAAAGTTAGTAAATAAAAATATCCATTAAGTACATTAATAGAAGCCATTAAAAAGAAAAATAAAATCATTTTAGGGTCTAAGAAAAAAGTTTTCGCAGACTTTTTCATGCAGCGAAAGATCCAGCCTTTTTCAAGTTCCTTAATTTCTATTGATTGCATAATTTATTCCTTTATATTTAGATTGAAATTAGTGACTTATCTAAACATACCTTCCATATCAGTTACATTGCTTGTATTCTAATTATTTAGTGGTTGATTATAAGATGAATTAATAAAAATTCACATCATATCAGTAACATTACTTACATCCCAGTTGTTTAATGGCTGATTATAAGATGGATTCATAGACATCCCCATCATATCAGTAACATTACTTACATCCCAGTTGTTTAATAGTTGATTATAAGATGAACTCCTACACAACCACTGCATATCAGTTACATTTTCTGTATTCCAATTTGATATTGAATAAATAGGGTCTTTGAATGTACATTCAGGGTAATAAGAATTATTTAAATTACAAAACAAAAAACTCATATCAGTGACTTGTGAAGCCATTAAAATAGCATTAAATTGTAGTCCGTTAACACTTAAATCAGGATATTCTTCTGATAATAGTTCAATAATTTTATTAGAAAGCTCTAGTCCACTAACATATGTTTGATTTTCATTTTTACTCATAGTTAACCTTTTATACATGTGATATGTTTTTGTAGGATAATTATACATTAATCAACCTCAAAAGTAAATAAAAATTATTTATAAAGTTTGTATTCATTATCAAATAAAGGTTCTAATAAATTATTATTTTTTAATTGTTGGTAAAGTTCTGATAATTTCCGCTGTACGTATAAAATATGCTCTAAAGTTTTATCAGCTTCAATAAGAGAGTATTGTTTTGTTAACAATTCAGGTTCGATAGAATTAATCCAGTTTAAAAGATTTTTATCATCAAAAGAGTCAACAGGAAATTCATTTAATCCTGATTCTTCATAGTTTTTAATAATATTTAATAATGAATTAAAAGGATTGTTGTTATCAAAAGACCAGAAGCCGATACCAGATACATTACTACATGAAAACCATTCTGTTGCTTGAATATCGTCAACATCGCAAACATTTTCTGAAAAAACAAAATCAAGTTCGAAAAGTTGTAAATCTTTATTTTTATTCAATGTATATCGTTCAGAAGAAATTCCGTTCTTTTTAATATAATATTCGTTACTTAAGTTTTTTAATTTAATAATAAGCATATTAATGTACTCTTTAAAAATTGATAACTAATTATATAACAAAGTATAAAAAATAGCAATAAAAAAAGGGCTAAAATTAGCTATGTTTTTTATTACTTATATTATAGAAAAACAAAATATTATTATCAATAAAAAATTAATGAATAAAGAATGTTTAAAGATATGATTTTAAATAAATTTATAAAAAAAAGTTATATTTATAAAAACATTTTTTTATATAAAGAACATAAGAAAAAAATTAATTTTTTATATTTAATGATTTTTATTAATTAGATTATAGGCTTCGCCATATTCTTCATTATCTATGCTATCACAAATTTTATCCCAATCTTCAACAAGTCCTTGCCATACATCAGATACATTTGAAATTAAATGTAGACGCTCTTTAAGTTCAGGCGCAGCATCAAGCATTTTTCTACAACGTTGAAAATCTGCTGGATCATATGGTTCCGCATATTCTGCGAAAAAATCATCTCTTTGAAATAAAACTTTTGCTAAATACTTACTACTTAAACCAATATCATCAGACTTTAACCATTGATCAAGACCACTATTAGGTTTCGCTTCCTGATTAGGAGTATTTAATTCATCAGCAATATCTTGTGAAGCCATTAAAATAGAGTTGAGTTGTCGTGTATTAATACTTAAACTCGGATATTCTTCTGATAATAATTCCATAATTTTACTAGAAAGTTCTAATCCACTGATATATGTTTGTTCTTTTTCACTCATAATTAACCTTTTTATAAATATATTTTTAATAAACAGATTATATATTAATAAAAATAAAAGTAAAATAAAAAGCTCTTAATAAAGAGCCTTTTTTATAATTATAGTAAATTATAATTAAAAGTTATTATTTTTTGGTTTTTTTATATTTTGAATTTTTTTATATGTTTCTTCTGAAATAAAACACTGTAAAAAAAATTGCTCATTAAATTCATTTATTTTATAAATAGGTTCTTGAAAAGGTAAAAAACCTCTTTCAATAAGTTCGTTTGATTTTTTATTAAATCTAGAAATGTTAGTTTCTTTTAACATTACATAATGTTTTAAATCTTCATTTTTTTTCATAGAAATATCCTCACTATTAAGTTATGAATTATTTAATAAACATTCCGCAAGATGCTTTAACATCACCGCCTACTCTTGGAATAACTTTTACATTAACTCCTAAACGATTACGGATAAGTTGAGCAATTTGCTGAATATGTCTTTCTTCTGGTTCTTCACCATATTTTTCTGAAAATGGATTATAGCGAACAATATTGAAATCAGGTTTAAAGTCAATCTTTTCTAAGTGTTCACAAATAGCATCAATCGTATTAAAGTCATCGTTTTCACCTTTAATAAAAGAGAAATGAATTTTAGGTTGATGTTCACTAAATTGAGACCATTTTTTTAAACGATCAAGTGCTTCATAGGGGTTCATTGCATTATGTAGCCACTTTTTACGGAATCTTTCATCTAAACTGTATAAAGAATAATAGAAATATGGTTGAATAATATTAAATGTTTCTTCTAAATTAATATTTTCAAATGATTTAGGCATAATAGTGGAAAGTAAGAAACGTGCATTTAAGCCATTCTTTTCAGCTAAACCTCGTAATTTACTTAATACTTCGTAAGCTTGTTTTTTATCTTGGAATAAAGGTGAGTTTAATACCTCGCCACGAGCCATAAAGTTAAAGTGCATATATTTTGCTGGCTTTTCAACACCTGATTGGACAAGATGATTATAGTGTTCGAAAATCAGTTTTGCTTCTAATAATAAATTATCAACGGTGTTATCAACATATTGAGTTTGTTTAGTGGCTGTTAAATGACACATACGGCAACCAAGATCACAACCGCTTTGAACAGATAGGTAAATGATAAAATAGTCTTCACCACGTCTTACATAACGTGATTCAAAAAATCCTATTTTTGGTGAGTTATCAATAAAATTAACTGAATTATCAATTTGGCTTTTTTCAATACGAATAGAGTTTTCCATAGTCTTTCCTTTTTTACAATATTACTATAATTATAACATTATAAAAAGAAAAAATCATTAATATATTAAGTAAAATAAAATATTATTTATGAATAGTAGGATATTTATATTCTTGCAGGATTTGATCTTCTGTTCTTAATAATTTCTTTCTTGATATTTCAGCATTTTTCTTAACATCATCAATAGATAAACCAGAGCGTTTAAAAAGATCGGCTTTAATTTTTAATAGTTTAACTCTTTCTTCTTTAGAAAGTTTTCGATTTCTTGATTTTTCTCTTTCTCTTTTTTCTTTGAAAGATTTTAAAAATTCTTCTGAATAACTATGTTTTTTAAATAGTTTTGCTTTTAATTGATTTTGTTCTTTAATGAATTTCATTTTTTTTAAACCTTATCTAAGTCAATAAACTCTTTTATGTATTTTTTAGAGACATTGTACCATTTATTTAAATTTTTAAAAGAAACAGCAAACGGTAATTTTTTTGTATTAGAATGTTTAAGGAATTCACAGTTTGGATTATTTTTTCGCCATTCCGAATTAATAGTTTCTAAAGGAACATAATAATAAAAATTTAATTCCTCTGATTTTACATTTTTACTAATGCGCTTTAAACCAGATCCGAAAAATTTCTTTAAAGAGTATTTTTCATTCCAATTAGAAAAAATGAGAGATTGTTGTTCTATAATTTGTTCTTTTGAAAATTCATCAGTTACATTATCTAATTCTTTCTTAATATGATTATTAGAGCCATTTAAAATATCTAAATGAGCAATACAGATTAATTTATAGGAACCATAGTAATCATTGTCAACATTAATAATATGACCAACATAAGGATCGTTTTCTTTGTTATTGCTATTCATAATAAACCTTAAATAGTTTTTTAAATATAAAAAAAAAGATAATAGAACATATATAGTCTATTATCTTATTTTATCATTTTTATATTTAAAATGCAAATTATTTAATAACCTAAAATAGCATTAAACTCTGATAAAGAAACAGTATTTATTCCATTTTCTTTATCTTGGTAAGTAGTATAATAAGAAATTTTATCCTGTTTTTTATTAACATCAGTAATGTGGTATATAATAGGAGGTTTACCTTTTTTTAGTAAGTAATCACAATCTTTACTAATAAGTTTTTTACCAATTTTTAATCTTGAGTCATCGAAAGATAGTTTGTTACTTTTAAAAAATTTATTTAATAATCCAAACATAAAATGTCCTTTTATTAATTTTTATAATATTAGTAATTATATAATAAAAAAATCAAAAAGTAAATAAAATTTAAGAATAATAATCAAAAAGATTAATATTACTTGAATTTAATATTTTATCAGCTTCTTCATTAGTCAGATATGTATAGTCAGAATCATTAACATATAAAAAGGATTCATCATTTTTATCTTGACACTCTTTTAGTAAAGAAGAATATTCAATACGATAGTACGATAGTTGATTATTAGAAATAACAACTGGATTTTTAAGTTTAAAAAGTAATAAAAACTCAGTACCTTTGCCTTGAGCAATTAATGCATCATTAATTTGATCTGTATAATCAACTAACATAATATTTCCTTTTGTATTAAAGATATAAAGTTAAATCTGAACGATCAGCTTTTTTATTTAATAAATTTAACATTTTATTTAATGTTGAATCAATCTCTTGGAAAATACCAATAGGTTGATTCCGATGATAATTTTTATCAAAATTACTATAAAGAGAATAAAGTTCTTCAAGTTCATGATCATCACGAGTTGGAACAAAAATTCCTTTATCAAGTTTTGCTTTCCATTTTTGAGAAAGTTTACTAAATAAATCTTTATGCTCTTTAATAACAATTGGTAGTATTTTATTTAGCTTTTTAATTTTTGAAAATGTTTTGTTTTGATATTTAATTTTAGCGTTTTTTTCTTTTGCTAAAGAAACTACTTTACGATATTTTGTTAAAAATTTTTCTGCTGTATAATTTGAAACATTTTCAGGTAAAATAATGTTTGCATAACAAGTGTGAGAATTAACAACAAGAATGTTGTTTGCGTCAAAAATAGTTTTTGTCAATTCAACTTTTTTGGTAGTAGTTTTAGTAGTCATACTTAATATCCTTACTTGATTTGATAAACATATTATATAAGAATAAATATAAAAAGTCAAATTTTAAAGTTTGTTTTAAAACGTATTATTAAAAAAAATAATGATAAAAAATTGCTATTTTATATTATTTTTATTATAATATAGAACTATAATAATTGTTGCTAAGGAAAATTTTATGCTTGTTGAAAAATTAAAAGAAATAAAAGCTAATTATAAAAGAGACAAAGACCAAGAAAAATATATAGAATCAGTTTTAGCTTTGTTTAAAAAACACCAACCATAGTGCTAATATTATGAATACGATCAGCTAATTTAACAATAGAACAAGTTGGACAATCTTGCATTTCGCCAAAGTATTGTTCATATGGAATTTTTGAGCCATTACGAACTTTACTAACACGCTCAAATAAAACAAATAATTCAGGGAAAATTTCTTTTAACTCTTGTTCGCTTTCAGGATAGTCCTCATAGGTGTCATGTAAAATAGCAACAATAAAAACCTCAACAGGATTAATAAGGCTCTTATGAATAGTTCGTAAGTAGGAGACAATAGAATATTGATGAATTAATTCAGGAGATCCATCTTTGCGTTGATTAGTATGATATTTTTCAGCAATATTAAGTGCTTTTAATACACGAAAATAATCTTTATTTTCTTCTGCTTTACCAAGAATCCAATAACGAAAAGATAGGCGTAGTTTTTTAAATTCAGTTGTGTTGAGTATTGTTTTTTCCTTTTTAATAAAGCTGTAATTAATTATAACAAAAAAGAATAATACAAGCAACAATTAATTACTTGTATTAACGACAATAAAAATCTTGTTCTGGAAACTCAAAATGGTAATCTCTGACAACGACATCGGATTTAAATAGAGTGATCATAAATTCTTTTAAGTCTTGAATATTAAATTTTGAATTAAATGATACTTTATGTTCATCTTCAACGTTTTTGATAAAAGTATTATAATCTGTAGAGTCAGTTCCTCGATTATAAAAAGAATTATCATAATATTCACAAACATCTTCAACAGAATCAACACTTAAATGCTTTGCCAATAAATTTTCAGCTTTTTCTTTATCATCAACAATAATAGAAAAAATACCTTTATAAGGAAAAATATCTGGTAGACTATCAAGATATCTTTCTTCTTGTTCTGGATTTAAAGATTTACTATTAAATAATTCTAAAAGAAGTTTTTCTTGTTGGTTATCAAATGTAGAACGTGTTTGTTGATACATTTTATATTTCCTTTAATTCGTTACGATAAAAACATTATACAAAAAAAAGTATAAAAAAGAAAGAATTATTTATAATGTTCTCCACTAATTTTAGATAACATAATGCGTTGTAATTCGTCCCCTGAATAGTCTTTTACAGAAATATTATCCACTTTTGTTGATAAAGATACCTCAGATCCATCTTTAAGAACATTTAAAGCATCTGGTAACAAATATAATGATAAATTATTTTCACGGCTAACAGTAGCTAAATGACAAAGTTTACCGCCTGTTTCGCTAATAACAATACAGTTTGATTTTGCTGCTAAATAAACAACCATTTCAAACTTTGGTGAACAATTAGGAAGAACAATAACTGAATCTTTTTTAACTAATGTTGCATCATTAGGATCTTTTATATGAATAACCTCTGCTTTATAAAAACCAGAATGTGAACCTTTAGCTAAAGGTTTAAGGTTTGAAGATGTATATTCAGAAAAATATTGATACCGCATATCAAATAAAAATTTAACATCAGGATTTTCATAGTTTTGTCCATCTTCTAATGGAATACCTGTAAAAAGAAACCAATCAGTATGATTAGGATCATCACCGCCTTGTTTTAAACCTCGTGGTGATACAGATGACCATTTAATTGTATCATATAAAGGATTATCATTAAGACACCAACGTAAAAATGGGTTACGTGGTATTTCAAAAGAATTACCTGTTTGTTTATTTTTGAGTGTTAAAAAACCACCTTTTTCTTTTGCTTGTTTGGTGATTTTTTCTTTTGTTGCTTTTGCATCAAAGTTTTGAATTTTAAAAAGATTGTCAGCAAATTCATCTGATATTTTTTTATTAGTTTCAGCCTGTTGCTCATTTTGTTGAATAAGCTCATAATCATCAATAGCATCAATTTCAATTTGTTGCATATTCCATTCTTCTGAATAGTCTTTATTCTTATTAAGATTAATGATTTCTACAAATTTTTCTTTAGTTAACCAAGCAGGAAAGTCAGGTTCAACTTTTTCAAAACACTGCCATGAACCACTGATATGAAGATAAATATCATTTGAAGGATTATTAAGGTATGTTTTAATCCTTTCATTGAGTAAAACTTGCTGTAGTTCTGAATTAATTGGAACAGAAGTAATCCCAAGATTTTCCATAGCCTGATCCATATCATTTTTATCAAGATAACTAACAGTTTTATACTGTTTATAAAAGTTACCATTAACGATAACTAAATCTTTAGTGTATGGATAATATTGCTGTGATAACCATTCATTGTTAGAGTTTTTATTGTCTTTTTCTAACTCAAGTTCATCCACACCAATAAATTTATTTTTACCAGCAAGAACATTGTAGGCAATTTCCATTGGAATACCAACAAGAGAATCTATTAATCCCTGTTGTGCTTTACGCCAAGAACCCTCACGAACAAGACTACGAAAATGTTCTGTAACAAAATCGCCAGTGATAGAAAAATGAACTGTTGATTGTTCCATAATAATTCCTTAGCTTTATTATCTATTTTAAGATATTATTATAAAATAAAAAGCAAAAAAAGTCAATAAGATAATAATTTTATTGAGATAACAATAGATAATCGTTATCGAAATCAAATGTTTCTAAAATATTTAATAAGCGGAAAATATTTTTTGACTTATCAGGAGTAAATCTATAATTAAAAGAGTGATTAGCCAAATCCTGATTATTCCAAAAAAGATATTCATCTCTAATTAATTTTAACATTTCTTCTTTATCATTGTTTTTAAATAAACGGTGAAAGTGACTATTAATTTCATTTTGATATAGTCGAATAATACTTCTTAAATAATTCTTATCAATGATATAATAATCATTATCAGATGTTGAAAATTTTGAGTTTAAAGGATCAAAATCAATATTTAAATGAGATCCAAAATCATAAAAATTAAGCAAGGACACCCGCTTTTTCAAATGCGGGAGGAATTGCTTTTCTCTTTTTTTTGTTAGTTAAATTGGTGGTATGAATAAAAATATCCATACCATCTTTAAGTATATACACTAATATGAAGTGTATCTCCTTCGAGTAATGCGTAGCAATAAAGCTTGGAGTATCTTTATTGTTACGACTTCCTCTCGACCAGATAATAACAGGTTTGGCGTTATACACACTGAGCCTAACCCTATAGCTCTGTTTAATGTATAAC
>CETA01032587.1_pt1 | contig 22022 bp, 21 predicted proteins | sample 531251 | NCBI WGS metagenome assembly CETA01 (sample SAMEA2622362, study PRJEB7988) | marine metagenome | biome: marine biome (ENVO:00000447); feature: mesopelagic zone (ENVO:00000213); material: "saline water (ENVO:00002010), including plankton (ENVO:xxxxxxxx)" | depth 380 m
TCATTCACGACTACTTTGGCGCCCTCATCTGAGAATCGTTCCGCTATAGCACGTCCAATTCCTTTTCCAGCACCAGTGACTACGACTACTTGATCTTTGTGATTCTTACTCATTGGTTATCCTCAAACAAATTAGTTGATGTTAAGGATATCGAAGATATAAAGATACTCAGTCACTTGAGTGGAAAGCTAAATGTGTGTGCCTTCGCACATAGTTTCCAGTTGCGTAGGTGGAGGAACTTTCATCCACATAGAAATCAGGAAAATTTCTCAAGATCCCCTTAAGTGCAATAGAGGACTGTAGGCGAGCGACAGATGCACCTAGACAAAGATGTGCGCCCGATCCGAAACCCAACGTTCGTTTTATTTTTCGACGAATGTTTAGTTTTTCAGAATCTTTACCAAATTCGCGTTCGTCTCTATTACCAGACCCATAACCAATAAGGACACGAGACCCAGAGGATATTTTTTCACCGTGCAACTCGAAGTCTTCTAGAAGAACTCGAGTGAGACCTTGAACAGGAGAGGTCATTCTTAACAATTCTTCAATTGCCTCAGGTAAAAGTCGTAAATCTTCTAACAAAAGTTTTCGCTGATCGGGGTTCTCAGTCAGCAACACTGCTGAACCACCCAATAAGCCAGTTGTCGTGTCGTTTCCGCCTGCGATCATCGTGAAAGCTAATCCGAGAATCCACATGATAGAAACTTTCTCTTCACCCATTTCTAGGAGTTCTGAAATCAAATCATCCCCAGGTTTGCTCTTCCTCCACTCGATCATTTCTGTGAAGTAACTTGTAAGTTCAATAATGGCATCGAGTCCTTCACTATCTTCATTTTGGACTGCACCTGCAACGATTCTTTCAGTCCAAGTGTCAAAAATCACTCGATCTGATGCTGGTACGCCTAAATACTTTGAAACCACGAAACTCGGTAGGGGTTTAAACAGTTCAGAAATAATGTCACAGCTTTCTAATTCCTTTATTCTGATTATTGCTGTCTCGACAAAAGAATTAATGTCCTGCCTCATGTCTTCAGCTTTTCTAGGAGTGAAACCCTTGCTTATCAGTCTTCTGAATTGGGTATGTTCAGGTGGATCCAGAAAAACTATAGGAGTTGCATCTCCCATTTCTAAATATTCTGAATTCTGATCAATTGTTAGACCATGTTGGGAGGAAAATATATTCGGACTTCTTGCAGCATTAAACACATCTTCGAATCGAGATAAGAACCAATAAGATCCTTCTTCTACGAAATGTACCGGAGAGTTATCTCGCAGATCTGAATACATAGGATAAGGGTTACGCCACGACTCACCAGATCTAGGCACATAGACACTTTTTCCCATATGTAAGGATACTTTTTAGTAAAAAGTTTTCCTTGACACCACTAAGGACAAGTTTGAAGGCAGAATCAATTCTATGAAAAATTTGATTTACACGGAGATTTCTAATGAGTAATTACGACGTAGTCATCGTAGGTGGAGGCTCAGCTGGATGTGTACTTGCAAATCGCTTAAGTGAAAACAGCGATGTGAAAGTCCTTTTACTGGAAGCAGGAAGGCGAGACCATCGATGGGATTTCGTAATTCATATGCCTGCAGCACTTTCATACGGCATAGGTAACAAGTTTTACGACTGGAAGTACGAATCTGATCCTGAACCGGGACTTGAAGGTAGAAGAGTGTCTCATGCCAGGGGAAAGGTTTTGGGGGGTTCTTCAAGTATCAACGGCATGATTTTTCAACGTGGCAATCCTGCTGATTATGAACGCTGGGCTACAACACCAGGTTGCAAAGAGTGGAGCTATCCGCATTGCTTGCCTTATTTCCAAAGAATGGAAACCTGCCTCCATGGGGCAGATAGATACAGAGGGGACAGTGGTCCGTTAATGCTGGAAAGAGGGCCTGCTTCGAGCCCTTTATTCGGAGCTTTTTTTGATGCGGTCCAAGAGGCCGGTTATGAGCTAACTGAAGATGTGAATGGGTATCGCCAAGAAGGGTTCGCTTCTTTTGACCGAAACATTTATCAGGGTAGACGAAATTCCGCTTCAGTTGCTTATTTGCACCCTATTACCTCAAGGGCAAATTTAGATGTCATAACAAGAGCCCATGTCACGAAAATAATTTTCGATGGTGACAGGGCGATCGGGGTTGAGTTCAGAAAAGATAGGCGCAACAAAACAATTACAGCAGGTGAAGTGATTTGTTGCGGAGGTGCTATAAATACTCCACAACTACTACAACTATCAGGAGTGGGTTCAGCTAGAACCCTTGAAGAAGCCGGTGTGAAGACATTGATTGACCTTCCCGGCGTGGGTGAGAATTTACAGGATCACTTAGAGGTTTACGTCCAGTACGCCTGCAAAAAACCTGTTTCCATGTCGCCCTATCTGCAGATGTGGAGACGGCCTTTGGTTTTTCTTCAATGGCTGTTGAGAAAAGGTCCAGGTTCAACTAACCATTTTGAAGCAGGGGGTTTCGTAAGAGGAAATGAAAGAGTTGAATGGCCAAATTTGATGTTCCATTTTTTGCCTATTGCTATCAGGTATGACGGAAGCACTCCTATTTCAGGCCACGGCTACCAGTTTCACGTAGGACCAATGTTCTCTGATAGTCGCGGAAGTATCAAAATAAAAACAAGCGACCCTTTTGATAAACCATCGATTAGATTCAATTACCTTTCCAGCGAAGAGGATAAAAAAGAGTGGGTTGAGGCTATTCGTGTTGCTAGGAAAATAATGAGTCAACCAGCTTTTGAAGAATTCAATGGGGGAGAGATAGCACCTGGACCAGATATTGAAAATGATGATGAAATTTTGGATTGGATTAAAAAGGATTCTGAGACGGCACTTCACCCATCTTGTTCTGCTCGAATGGGAACAGACCACATGGCAGTAGTAGACCCTTCGTCGATGAGGGTTCATGGGACAGACCGACTAAGAGTGGTAGACGCCTCTGTTATGCCTAACATCACTAATGGTAATATTTATGCGCCGGTTATGATGCTCGCCGAGAAGGCAGCAGACCTCATATTAGGTAATACTCCCTTAGCAGCAGATGACTCACCTGTTTATAAACATGAAGGAGATAAATAGAAATGACTAGCGAAATTGCTATTGGTTCAAGAGTCAGGAAGTCACCTTTCTACGAAGCGACGATTTCACACGGAGTTAAGCAATTTTCTATTTACAACCATATGTATATGCCGACTTCATACGGTAATCCAACTGCTGAATATGAGGCATTAACCGAAAAGGTTTCTATTTGGGATGTGGGGTGTGAGCGTCAAGTAGAGATAGTGGGTCCTGATGCTCTTGAACTGGTCGAATATCTATCAACTAGAGGAATGAGGTCATGCAAGGAGGGTAGATCGCGTTATACACCAATTTGTGACCATCAAGGAATTCTTATTAACGACCCGGTAACACTTTGTTTAAGAGACGATCGCTACTGGGTGTCAACTGCAGATGGTGATCTACTGCTATGGGCTCAAGCTGTAAGTTCTGAAAGAAACTTCAATTGCAGTGTTTTTGAACCCGAAGTTTCACCCTTGGCGGTTCAGGGACCGAAAGCTGATCAAACCATGGTTGATTTACTCGGAGATTGGGTTATGGATATACCTTTCTTTGGTTTTGTAGATACACAATTGGACGACATCCCATTTATAATCTGCCGTTCGGGGTGGAGCGGGCAAGGAGGGTTTGAATTATTTCTAACGGACGACTCTAAAGGAATGGACCTTTGGGAAAGAGTCTGGAATTCTGGTTTGAGATACGGTATTCATCCAGGTACTCCTAATGCGGTTGAAAGGATAGAAAGTGGATTGCTTTCATATAGGACTGACTGTGGAGCTTCAGCGACTCCTTTGGAATTGGGTCTGGAACGTTTTATGAACTTGGAAAGAGAAGAGCGTTTTATCGGAAAAGAAGCCTTAGTAGCGGAAAAAGGTAGAGGCTCTGCAAGAAGGTTGGTGAAGGTTCTGTTGTCAGGCGAACGTCTAGCTTCGCCAACTGAAGAGCCATGGACGGCATTTGATGAATCAGGAAATGCAATCGGAGAAATACGCGTCGCAGCATGGTCGCCCGCCATGGAAGGAAATTTAGGGTTGGCATTAATTTCAAGTAAAGATGCTGGTGATGATTTCAATGCAGAGAGTAAAGATGGTCAAAGTTATAGAGCCACACACTTAAGTTACTTTGGTGAGAGATAACCCTACTTTGTATATTAGGGAAATTTCATAATCGAATTTTCCCAACTGTAAAGTCGGCAAGCCTATGGGCGAGAATGTTGGAATGGAAAGTCAAAGCCAGTTCCTTGAACTATCAGATGAAGACCCAGACACCATCTATGAACTATTTGAGAAACATGGCTGGGGGGATGGTCTGCCACTGGTGGCACCGACAGATAAGCGTGTGACCGAAATGCTTAGTTGCATAGAGGCTTCACCAGAAGAAGTGCTGACAGTTCTTCCACCACGAGGAGGCTCGGCAACTTACAGGTCTGTAGCGGTTAATGCCGTTTTAGCGGGCTGCAAACCGGAATATTTTCCTGTTGTTGTTGCGGCTGTAAAAGCCTTAGGTAGTCAAAGGATTAATTTGCGTGGAGTTAACACAACTACTCACCCTGTTGCTCCTTTATTGATAGTTCATGGGAGAGCAGTGGATGAACTTGGTTTCAACTCCGGTTTAGGGGTATTTGGGCCCGGTAATAGAGCAAATGCAACGGTAGGGAGGGCGATACGACTGATATTATTGCATATCGCAGGAGCGGCACCAGGTCCTGGCGATGCCTCAACGCAGGGACAGCCCTCGAAATACACCTACTGCATCGCAGAGAATCAAAAGGAAAATCCGTGGGATTCATATCCGGTAACGCTTGGAGTCAATTCAGAAAGCGCACTTACTGTGCACTGCGGAGAAAACCCACATAATTTTCACGATATGGAATCAGAAAACATTGAGAGAATACTTGATAAGGCTGCTTCAGCTATGACAACTTTTGGAGTCAATAATGCCTGCATATCAAGTGGTGAATGGTTCGTAATCCTTTGCCCTGAACATGCTGCCACTGCGTTCGATCAAGGTTGGGGTAGAGAAGATGTTTCTGACTACTTATTTGAGAAAGCGAGAATGACAGCTGGCCGTTTTAGAGAGCAGTTCAACTTATTAGCATGGGCGGATTGGATGCATTCACTTTCTGATGATGAGTTAGTTCCAATGACTCAACAGGTTGAAAACATCAAAGTTCTAGTAAGTGGAGGCGCCGGAAAGCATTCATGTGTAATTCCTAGTTGGGGAATGACTCGCAGTGTGACAGTTCCAATATGAAAGGAGTGAGGGGGAGGTCTAGTCTATGAATATGAAGATTCACAGTCCTGAAGGTGATTTAATGGATGAAGTGGTTGAGTTGTGTTCAACTACACCATTGTTCTCCGGAGGAAAAATAGGAGTTCTTGAGAATGGCAAACCAAATGCTGATTTGTTATTAACAAAGATTGCTGAAGGGCTTGCAGGAAGAATCAATGCAAAGTTCTCGATAACCACTGGAAAAGGCGAAAGAGCTAATGCTGCGACAGCATGCAATCCTCAAGTTGTTGGAATGCTTGCAGAAGAAGTTCAATTGGTTTTAACCGGCTCAGCTGATTGAGGATCTTGTACTTCGTGGAGTGTCCATGATTTGATTGAAATTGAAAAAGCGGGAGTGCCGACTGTTGTTTTCACTACAGAAAAGTTTAAAGAACTGACTCATTCTGCGGCTAATAGCTTGGGAATGCCAAAGGCTAGAATTGTGGTAGTTCCCCACCCCCTAGGTGGCACGGAAGAAGAGGTTGTTATTGGCTGGGTAGAGACAGCTCTGGATGATTTGCTGAAAGTACTGGAGAACTAATTTGCCTATTGAAATCGACCATTCAGGAAAAAATGTTGTTGTAACTGGCGCTGGTGCTGGAATAGGACGCTCTATAGCATCTCTGTTCGCCCAAGCTGGGGCAAATGTTGCTGTGTTGGATAAGAGAGCTGACAAGGCACAGGAAACTGTTGAATTGCTGGCTGCTTTAAATCAAGGTTCATCTTTCTCCGTCGTTGGTGATGCTCGCGAAGAGAAGCAGGTTGAAAGAATGTTTGATGAGTCTTCGGAGAAACTAGGAGGAATTGATGTAGCAGTTAACAATATTGGAATGCTTGGACCAGAGGGAACTGCTTCATTATTGGAAATGGATGAGAAAAAATGGAGGGATGTAATAGAACAAAATCTTCTAGTTACAGCCTTATCCATGAAGTCAGAAGCAAAACATATGAGCGAGTCGGGAAGAGGCGTAATCATAAATGTGAGTTCAGGTGAAACTACAAGACCTAGTCCTTTCTTAGCGGGTTATGGCGCGGCTAAAGCGGGAATAAATCACCTGACTCAGACAGCGGCAGTCGAATTTGGGCCTATGGGTATAAGGGTTCTAGCAATTGCTCCAGGTACAACTTTGACTGAAACAGTCGTAGATTTTTTTGATGATGATCGAATTTCTGCCATACAACAATCAAATCCACTGAGAAGGATGAGTGATATTGAAGACTTAGGTCACCTGTCCGTTTTTTTAGCCTCTGATTTTGCCCAAAATATTACTGGTCAGCTGTTTTTAGCCGATGCAGGTGCTCATTTGTCTCGCGAGAGACCACCAAGTGTCTAAAGGGTTTCATATGCAAATCAACAATCCCATGGAAAAATATGGCTAGTTTCCCATCTTCTGACCCATTGAGGTCTATCACTCATGCGGAAACCTCTTCTTTTGTTATAGACGGAGTTGTCCACTTGCCTGAAATAGTGCACAAAGATTGGGTTGACTTACTCGATTCTGCTTTGAAACTTATGCTTAATGAACCAAAAATGTTTGCTGACCTTACAGCACTTGGGAGTGACTTAAATAAAACTCAAGATTTGACGGTTTTAACTGACGAAGGTGTTAAAGGTGGGCGATTTTTGTCGGGAGTAGATCACTGGAAAGAGGATGAAATTTTTGCCGCGTTTGCAAAAATCTCCCCTCTTCCTTCGATTGTGGCAGAACTTATGAACTCGGAAAAGGTTTACCTGTATGAAGATTCGGTTTTGATTAAAGAACCGGGTACGGCCGAGAGAACCGCCTTCCATCAAGATTTGGGTTATTTCCATATAGAAGGGGAAAACATTTGCACGGTCTGGGCTCCTCTGGATGACGTTGATTCTGAAACAGGTGGAGTCGTTTATCTCCGATCCTCTCATAAGAGCAACAAAGTATTTAAACCGAATTGGTTTGTCGTGAATGAATCTTTACCCGGAACTGAAGGAAATGATCTGCCCAATATTGAAATAAGTGACGAAAAGCTGGATTTGATTCAATTCAATACAAAACCTGGAGATTTAGTTGTGCATCATGCATTAACCCTTCATGGGGCAGGTGCGAACAGTTCAGCTTCTAGACAACGACGGGCAGTTTCAGTTCGTTACTGTGGGGACGATTCCACCTACAAGATTCGCTCTGGAGCTCCTAAGAAACCGCATCATGAAAACATGCGAACAGGTGAACCTGTGGTTGATCATCCTGATTGTCCACTGGTTTGGGGTTAGCCAGAGAACTACTAAAAAATCAAATTACTTATGGGTGTGGGATAAGACAGCGCGCACAGCATCATTTGCTGTGGTTCTGTTCAATACTGCCATAGCCTCATCGATTTGATCTATTGTGAAGACTTCTCCAAGTAGCGGGGCAGTCGGAAATTCCTTTGTATTAAGAATTTCTACTGCTTCTTTTAATGATTTATTAGTACCACCCGCTCCACCATGGATAGTAATTCCTCGCATGACAGCATTGTCTGTTATGACTGGAACCGCTTCTCGGTCTTTAAGACCAGCCCAAATCACGTCACCGCCATATCTGACTAGGTCGAGGCATAATCCTGGCACCAATGGTGCGCTGCTTAGATCGACGACAAGATCTGCCATCATGCCACCAGTGATATCTGTGATTTTTTCGACTGGGTCTTCGTTCGAGACATCAATAACGAAATCAGCTCCGATTTTTTCTGCTATGGATAGTCTGTGGTCATCTTCGCTGGTTCCTGTAACAATAACTTTGTCGGCTCCCATTTGTTTGGCCATAGCAGCAAAAGTTAAACCCATGTGGCCGGGTCCTTGTATTACTACTTTCATTTTTTGACTCCAGCGGATCCGACTTGTCCACGCAATGACATTGCTTAGGGGTTCAAAAATAGTCAACTCTTCAGCAGGTATGTCATTAGTTAAGCGCTCAAGTTGGGTTTTCGGAAGAATGGACATGTATTCTCCGTAACCTCCCCAGAGCCCTTCAGCTTTATCCAGTCCAAAACTGTATCCGTAGCAACTGATGCCGAAGGGATTTACATCTGAAGGTTCTGTAGGGACAACAATGTTTACTGCTACACGATCTCCGATTTCAACTTCGAGTTCTGACCCTGAGTCCAAATCATAGACTCTTCCAACTATTTCGTGTCCAGGAACAGTTGGTGAAACTTCTCCAGGGACATGTTTTTGACCGTTTAATTGAGCAACATCACTGTGACATAGGCCGACGGCTTCAACAGCAAGAACTGCTCCACCTTTTGGAGGTTTGGGGATATCAAAGTCGTCTTTTTTCTCCCAACTACCATCTCCGTTAAAGATTACAGCGGAACAATTTTTCACATTTGACACTGAAATTAACTCCAAAAATTATAGACGTTGCAGAAGGGTTCCGGTTCCCAGTCCACCGCCACAACACATTGTCACCAAAGCGTGTTCGGTGTCAGTCCGGTGGAGTTCGTGAACTGCTTTTGTTGTCAGTATTGCACCTGTTCCACCAAGAGGATGACCTAACGCTATTGCTCCTCCATTTGGATTGACACGCTCCATGTCCGGGCTGGTTTCTTTTTCCCACGCGAGAACTACAGACGCAAAGGCTTCGTTAATTTCAACGAGGTCTATATCGTCTATTTTCATTCCATTGTCTTTTAGGATTTTTTCAGTTGCGAATATTGGTCCTGTGAGCATGAATTCAGGGTCTGAACCGACCAAGCAACTATCAACGATTTTAGCTAAAGGTTTTAATCCAAGATCTGCTGCTTTTTGGGCTGTCATCATTAATACTGCTCCAGCGCCATCAGAGATTTGTGAAGATGTTCCAGCGGTGTGAACACCATTTTCACGTCCTGATGGTTTCAGATTTGAAAGTGACTCCATAGTGGTTTCTCGAAGTCCTTCGTCGCGAGTGATTGTGACGCTTTCTCCTGAGAGATCTCCGTTTTCATCACTGACTGGAACTTCTATTGGGGTTATCTGTGTGGCGAATCGATCTTCTGACCATGCCCTGGCAGCGCGATCTTGAGAAAGTTTTCCGAAGGCGTCGCAATCATCACGGGTAATTTCCCAATGGTCAGCGATTCTTTCAGATCCTTCGAACTGACTAGTCATCTCGAAATGCTCGAAGTAGTTACGATTTACCGGACTTCCTGCGTTGGGTTCTTTAGGAATTGTCGCCCCGAAACCGACTTGGCTCATAAGTTCCACACCGCACCCAATAGCGGAATCGACAGTTCCTGAAGCTACTAAGGCGTATGCAAGATTCGTTGCCTGTTGAGAAGAACCGCATTGTGCATCGACGGTTGTGGCGGCCACTTCGATAGGTAAACCGGCGGTCAGCCATGCTGTACGAGTTACATTCATAGTTTGCATGCCTACTTGTCCTACGCATCCACCCACAACTTGTCCAACTTCTTTAGGGTCCATTCCAGTTCTGGTAAATAAAGCAGATTGAACTGCCCCTAGTAGGTCTACGGAGTGTGAGTTGGAAAGACCACCACCTCTTTTACCTATTGGGCTTCTCACAGCGTCTACTATCACAACTTCTTCCATTTTTTCTCCTTGTTTATTTCACTTAGTGGGTATTAATACTTTCAGATCGGCAGGTTTCCAGTAGCTGAAGAAGTGGAACCATGATCCTTAAAGGCGGCTATTGTTCTTTGAGCTATACGCATTTGATGGATTTCATCAGCGCCGTCGGCAAATCTAGACCATCTTGCATGTTGATACATATGAGCCAGAGGGGTGTCTGTTGAGTATCCGAGAGCGCCGTGCACTTGTATGGCACGGTCTATTATTCGGTTGAGGCTGTTCGCTACGAAGTGTTTTGTCATTGAAACTTCTGATTTAAAATCATCCCCATTGTCAATTTTCGAAGCAGCATGTAGGACCATTAATTTACATTGATAAAGCTCCATCGCAGAGTCAGCGATCATCCACTGAATTCCTTGTTTTTCAGCCAGGATTGAACCGTGACTGTATCTTTCCAGGGATCTTTTAACCGTCATGTCAAGTGCCATCTCTGCCTGGGCAATCCATCTCATACAGTGTGCTAGTCGAGCTGGACCTAAACGGTACTGACCAAGTAAATGTCCTTGACCTCTACCACCTAACATCTGAGAGTCGTGAACTCTAAGGTCTTCGATAACTATTTCAGAATGGCCTGTTGATCCGTGCATTGTTTCAATTTCTCGAACTTCAGTCCAACCATCGGATGGAAGATCGATAATAAAAGCAGTATTTGCTGCTTGTGGTAATTCAGGGTCATCTTCGGTTCTGGCGATAAGGATTGCAAAATTTGCGCGATGTGCATTTGAAATGAACCATTTATGCCCGTTGATAACCCATTCTTCACCATCTTGATAGGCATTTGTCTGAATAAGCGTTGGATCTGATCCTGCTACTTCTGGTTCAGTCATAGCAAAACAAGAAGTAGCTGTTCCATTACAAAGAGGTTTCAGGTATTTTTCCTTTTGCTCGTCTGTGGCCCAATGCAACATAGTGTGCATGTTTCCTTCATCGGGAGCCTGACAATTGAGCACCCAGGGACCGTAGTAGGATTTGGCTGCTTCTGCCTGAACCATGGCCATAGCTACGTGCCCTAGTTCCATTCCTCCCCATTCTTTTGGCATATGAGGCAACCAGAGTCCTTCCTCGAAAGCCTCTTTTCGCATTTCAATTAGTTTGCCAATCCTGTCTTTAGGATTTAACGGTTCGGTTCCATTGGAGCCTTCTATTATTTCTTCTCCGGGTTTCACTACCCGTTCAATGAACTCGCGGACGTTATTCCGTATTCCTTCCAGCTCAGGCGAAAGTGTGAAATCAATTGCCATTAGATGTCTTTGCTGGGCCTTCCAGGTCCCTCCGTTGGCATGCCACCCATATCAGGATTGAGTTGTGCATCCTTCATTAGTTCCTTAACAATGTCGGTAAGTCCTTCAGGATCGTCTGTTTGTTTAGCAGAGGGTCCTAGATGCCATTGTTCGGCTATTCCAAGTCTTTCTCCGACAACATCGAATACTCGCCCTGTTACATTTTGAGCTGCTTCGCTACACAACCAAGCAGTGATTACAGAAATCCATCTTGGACTCATTGCTTCTTCAGCACCTTCACCTGTACCGACTATTCCTGGGAGGTCGGCGGTCATACGTGTGAAAGCAGCAGGTGCGAGGCAGTTGACAGTTACACCGTATTTGACTAGTTCCATTGCGGTAATAACAGAAAATGCTGCTATGCCGGCTTTAGCCGCACCATAGTTTGCTTGACCAACATTGCCGTAAATGCCGGAAGGTGAAGAAGTATTGATGATTCTTCCAAAAGCTTCACCTCCAGCTTTAACTGTTTCTCGCCAGAAAACTGACGCGTGATGAACGGTTGAGAATGTTCCTTTAAGGTGAACATTTATCACTGCATCGAAGTCATCTTCAGACATTGAAAAAATCATTCGGTCGCGCAAAATTCCTGCATTGTTGATCAAAATATCCAATCGTCCCCAAGTGTCGATTGCTTGTTGAACCATTTCACCGGCAGCTGTGAAGTCAGCTACGTTCGCACCATTTACGATTGCTTCGCCGCCTATTTCAACGATTTCATTTACTACTTCTTGAGCGGGGCTTAAGTCACTGCCGGATCCATCTATATCGCCACCAAGATCGTTTACGACCACTTTTGCACCTTGGCCAGCAAGCATGAGTGCATGTTCGCGTCCAATGCCTCTTCCCGCTCCAGTAACGATAGCCACACGACCTTCACAGAGGTTGCCCATTATTTATCTCCTAAATTATTGTCCATAATGCAAGTTCATTCATGATGAGTGATTTGCAACTATTAAAGCCTAAGGTCGATATTTGAAAGTTAAAAGTAAAAAGGAGAAAAGATGCCAACATGTGCCTTTATAGGTTTGGGAGTGATGGGATACCCAATGGCCGGTTATCTGCAGAATGCCGGCAATCAGACGACGGTTTACAATCGCACAATTTCTAAAGCAGAAAAATGGGTGGAAGCTTATGGCGGGTCGTTAGGAGCTACGCCTTGTGAGGCAGCTCAGGATGCTGATGTAGTGATGTTATGTGTCGGAAATGATGATGATGTTCGGTCAGTTGTTTATGGAGAATCTGGTGTTTTAGAGGGAATGTCATCAGGGTCTGTTCTGGTTGATCATACGACTGCATCAGCGTTTCTAGCTAAAGAGTTGGAAGGAGCTTGTGCAGAAAAAGGCGTAGGTTTTGTTGATGCACCTATCTCAGGAGGTCAGGCAGGAGCTGAATCAGGCCAGTTGAGTGTGATGTGCGGAGGTTCTCAAGAGGCGTTTGCAAAGATTGAACCAATAATAGACGTTTATTCAAAAATCTCGATTCTCGTTGGCCCTTCAGGTCATGGGCAACTTACAAAGATGGTCAATCAGGTTTGCATTGGAGGTTTGTTGCAAGGCTTGTCAGAGGCACTGGAATTTGCGAAACGCTCAAACTTGGACACTGAAAAAGTTCTAGAAGCAATAAGTCAAGGAGCGTCTGCATCTTGGTACCTGAGTAATCGTTCAGAAACGATGCTTGCAGGGGAATTCGACCATGGATTTGCAGTTGACTGGATGCGCAAGGACTTTGGGATAGTTTTTGAAGAGGCAGAAAGGATTGGTTTCGACTTGCCGGTTACGGTGATGGTTGACGGTTTTTTTGCTGAGTTGCAAGAAAAAGGTCACAGCAGATCGGATGTCTCCTCTCTTATAGAATTGTTAACAGAAAAGTAGATATTTCTTGACCAGATGTCCTTCTAATATGGAGAGGGCGGGGCTGAGTCACTTGCCGTAGTTCTATTCAACTCTCTTCTTGCTCCCTTGTAATCGTTCAAAGCTATGTGTTGGGTTGACCTGTTATCCCAAACAACAAGGTCACCAGGCGACCACTTGTGTCGGAATGTGAACTGGACTCCGGTAGTCCACTGATTCAGCCATTTCATTAAATTTTCTTCTTCTTTATTTTCCAGTCCAGGTCCCTTTAACCCTCGAACATAAGTTGGATTGAAAAAAAGTGATGGTTTTCCGGTTTCGGGATGTTTGCATACCAGCGGGTGTTCTTGCGTAGCTTTGGCCTTTTCAGATGTCTCTATAGTCATGTTTGACAGTTGAGAATGAAGATCTTGTTGATCGGGGGAGTAAGAGGCGCTTGCGGAATGTATTCCACTCATTCCATTTAACAGGGTTTGAGTTTTATCGTCGAGGTGAGAATAAGCCGCAGTATTAGAAGCCCAAACTGTGTCACCACCGATAGACGGAACGTCAATTGCATAAAGGATTGTAAATGCCGGTGGGATCGGAAGGAAGGAAAAATCGCTATGCCAGACACCTCCAAAGTTGAAAGCTTCTGGTTCGGTGTTTTCCTTAACAACTTTAATAACTTCAGCATGTTCATCTATTGGTTTTACGAAAGGAACAGGTGAATAAGGACCAAGTAGGTGGCTGAATTCAACTTGTTGTGTAGGCGTAAGACTTTGATTAGGTATTACGACAACTTCAAATTCGCAAATAACAGCCCTAAGTGATGCCAGCAGTTCCTCATCCAGATCTGATTTCAGGTCGATTCCTGGAAGACGGGCTCCCAATACCCCTGTTAGTGGTTCAACGTTTAGTGAACTTTTCACGAGGCTTCTAAAGTATTTGGGAAAGGAAAAGTTTTGTTCGCTCTTCAGTTGGATTAGTGAAGAAATGTTCAGGTGTTCCAGTTTCGACTATTTGCCCATCTTCCATAAACATTATTTTGTCAGCAACTTCTTTAGCGAATCCCATTTCGTGAGTAACGACCATCATCGTCATTCCTGACAAAGCAAGCTCCTTCATCACATCAAGAACTTCTTTAATCATCTCCGGATCTAAAGCTGACGTAGGTTCATCGAAGAGCATTATCTTTGGTTCCATTGCTAATGCGCGTGCAATAGCAACTCTCTGTTGCTGTCCACCTGATAATTGTCCGGGAAATTTGTCAGCTTGTTCAGGAATGCCAACTCGCTCAAGCAGTGATGTTGCTTGCTCTTCAGCTTCAGATCGTGGTTTTTTTCTTACCCAAATAGGAGCAAGACTAATATTGTCCCGAACCGTTAGATGCGGGAAGAGGTTAAACATTTGGAAAACCATTCCAACTTCTGATCTAACTTTTTCGATATTACGAAGATCATTTGAAAGTTCGACTCCGTCAACCAGTATTCGACCTTCTTGATGTTGTTCTAATCGATTTATGCACCTGATCCATGTAGACTTTCCTGAACCAGAAGGTCCTAAAACAACTACAACTTCTTGCTCTTTAATCGTTGCAGAGACATTATTCAAAGCTTGGAAGTCACCGAACCATTTCGAAACTCCTTCGCAAACAATGATGTCTTGAGCATTTGCAAGGTCGCGGTCCCCTCTAACAGAAGAGTTAGTTTCGTTGTCAGTCATTTTGTTACCTTACCTTTCGCCGAGGCCAACGCGTTTTTCAACCCGCTGACTAGCTTTTGACATGGAAAAACAGATCACTAGGTATATTAGCGATACAAAAAGTAAGTTCTCTCTGGTGCTACCCATGTACTGGGTCTGTCCTGGAATTACAGATCGAGCTATATACAGGAAATCGAATATACCTATTATCGCCAACAGGCCTGTTTCTTTAAAGGTGGCTATAATTTGTCCGACCATTGGCGGAATAGCGACTCTTAGAGCTTGTGGTAGCACTATGAAAAATGTTTTTTGAGCATTTGTCATTCCGACTGCTTCAGCCGCTTCATGTTGACCACGTGTGACTGATTGAAGTCCACCCCTTACGTTTTCAGCTAAATATGCAGCTTCGAAAATAATGAAAGCGATAGTTACGGCAGCTATTTCAGTTAGATCCATACCATCAGGTAAAAAGAGCGGCACCATGACGCTAAAGAAAATAAGAATAGTTATCAGAGGAACACCTCTGATGAATTCAATAAAAGTCGTTGAAATCATTCGGAATATTGGAAATTTGGATGTCCGTGCAAGAGCCAACAGAACGCCTAAAGGAAAAGCTAGAACCATCGTGAAGAAAAAGATCATTAAAGTGATGGCAAAACCTCCTATGAAGAAATCACCAGGAACTTTTGCTGTTGAGGGAGTGTTTATTGCTGTGATAAGCCAGCAAAGAATTACCATAGTCGAAATCCATATTTTGGCGTATCTAATTCGCGCTGGTTTCTGACCGCTAAAGGTTGGTGCAGCGAGAGCGAAAAAGGCTAGAACCAGAGTCAAAATTCTCACTATCATGAGCATTTGAAATAAAAATGTTCCAAACCCCACAAAAAGAATTACAGCTGAAATTACTCTTCCTTTCTCTCCAATTTCTGGTTTCGTTAACCAAAGCAGAAGAACTGAGCCAAGAACTGAGAAGAAAATAAATATTGGTACATCTGTTGAGAAAAGATGCCCCGTATCAAAGTCTGGATCTCTAAGAACCAGAAAAAGAAGGAAAAGTGGCGAGATTAACCAAGTTGCAGATAGAACAGCTTTGCTCTTAGTTTCATCGATTTTATCCCTTATAAAAGAACCCAGAAAATATGAACAGATAGTAAGTATGAACATTACCGTCCACGGCAGTTTTGTTGTCATTGCCACCGTTCCAGGTTCTGCGAGAATCCTAGGCGTTCGAGTCGAGAGATAGCTGTGGTGACCGTAGGGAACAACCCACAATGAAAGGATCGCTAAAAGAAAAGCTCCTGAAAGCAGAGTCAAGGAACTGATGGTTTTTTCTTCATCAGCAGGTTTTAGCAATAGGCCGGCTAAGAGTATAAGGGCGCTTACAATCAACCAAATTATTGTTGCTCTGTTACTAAAGGGCGCTAGAAGAGTTGCAATCAATATAAATGAGCCAGCTACCAATAATCGTTTGCCAACTTGACTGATTTGAACTCGTCGCCCAGCACGCCAGAAGGCTAATGAGATTCCTGCAAGAAAGAGTAAAAATCCGAGACTTACCCAAATTCTTACATATTGATGTTCAGGGTAAGCCTGTGTCATTAGTAAGCGCATGTTTGTAGCGGTAGCTGACCATTGTCTCAGAGGGTTGAAAATGAAACTAAGCAACCCTCTGATGATTAGAAGAATTGCTACGGCTGAAATAACTGTAAGAATCGAATTAAAAGTATTAGAGAAAAGATTTACTTTAAGCCATTCGCTAGGAGGAAGAGCCGATACTTTTGGAGGAAGTTCTCTATTAGAAGACTCTGAGAACGGGTCGGATTTAAATTTATTTTCAGGAGTTGTGCTCTTAAAGGTCGTCATCGTTCCACAATCTTCATTCTGACGTTGTAATAGTTGACTATTACAGAAATCGTTAATGAACAGGCGAGGTAGAAGAGCATCCAAATAGCCATTACAGGAAGCGATTTACCTGTTTGGTTGTAAACCGTTTGACCGACTTGAACGATGTCACTGTAACCGACTGCTATGGCAAGAGATGTATTTTTTGTAAGATTGAGATACTGGTTTCCCATGGGAGGCAGGATGATTCTTATCGCCTGAGGGAGAACAATGTGACGAAGAGATTGACCTCTATTTAATCCAACAGCGTTTGCTGCCTCAATTTGTCCTTTCGGAACAGCAAGAATCCCACCTCTTATTATTTCTGCAACAAAAGCAGAAGTGTAAAAAACCACACCAAAGAAAACTGCGGCAAATCCGGGACTCATTGTTAATCCGTTTTTGCCGTAGTTGGCAAATTTTCCTGGTTTCACTATGTCAGGTTTCATTGCATCAAATGGGCGAGCGGCACCGTCTACTTGGAATTTGGCCTCTAGCATCTGGAACAGGTCTCGGCCACTATTTAAAATCCAAGAGGAGATTCCAGACCAACTGATAACTACGATAATTGTCATGAGAGCACCTATAGCAACAAAAATCATCCTGAATATGTCATCATCAATTAAAGAAAGGTGTCCGGTTGCACTTCTGCGGCTTGCAAAAAAGTTTCGAATCCAGCGAGTGGCGAAAAAAAGAAGAATAGAGGATATGAGAACTTTTATCAGTGTTATTGGTATGTTCTCGAAAAGAGTTGATAGGCCTGCAAATATTTCACTTATAAAACTAAATACAGGATGAACAAAAATTCCGATTATCGTAAAAGCGCAAATTGTAAAAAATGTCCAAGAAGTAGCGTGAGTGTCTTCGCCCGTCAGCTCTTGTTTATTAAGTCTTTGTTTCTTGATGAAATACGCGACGATACAACCAACTCCAACAACAGTAATCCATTGGTAGAAGCCGTCAGAGATGAAAACTCTGGGCATCGAAATACCTTTGTTTGATGCATGAAACCATCCATTTATCGGTCCCGAATCGAGGCTCAATCTAGGTAGAGCAGTTAAAACTGCGAAATAGAAGATCATTTGAACCAGAAGTGGCACATTTCTTAAGGTTTCTATCCATAAACCTGCAAGACGTTTAATAAGCCAATTATTTGAAAGGCGACCCAATCCAACGACTACTCCGAGGAAGGTGGCGAAAATTATACCCACGACCGCCATTCGTAAGGTGTTCACCATGCCAACCCAAAGTGCTCTACCACCAGTTGCGGGTGAAGTGTCGATACCTTCGCTTAGTTGGATATCGGGAGGTCGTTCGAGGAAGTCGAAACCAGTATTTATATTTCTGGCCTGGAGGTTGTCGCCAGCCTGTCCAGCTAGGAACCACAGTGAAGTTACTACTAATGCCAATAGTCCTAGCTGTGTAACCCATTTAATTACAACTACGTCACGCCATAAAGGAACTCGTTGAGATACTGCCTTCAGTGTGCTTGATGTTTCTTCTGTAGGTGATTGCATAGATTTTCTTTTCATTCAAACCTAAGACTGGATTATAGAGATCATAGCAAATGATGGTGTGCCTGTAGTAAGTAAAAAAGTCCTAGGCCCAAGGTGAGATTCACCTTGGGCCATTAGGACTTCAATTAAAGATAAGAGTTTTACTTATCGTGCTGGTGGAGCATAAATCAATCCACCATCTTTCCAGCCGGCGTTAGCGGAACCTTCACGATATAGACCTACTGGGTTGAGGTTTCTATTGTAAATGTCGCTGTAGTTACCGACTTGCTTGATCACTTGATAGAAAGCGTCTGCGCTTAGTCCCATTGTGGTCTGGAGTTCACCGTCACCACCGAGTAGACGTTGGAGCTCTCCTTCATATGAGGAACCTGCACCAACATTGCTCTGATCTACTCCGTATTCATCAGCAATAATTGTTGCATAAACGGTCCAGTTAATTGCATCTGCCCACTTTGAGTCATTCTGACCGTAGGTAGGTCCTAGAGGCTCCTTGGATATAGGAGTCGCTGGGAAAATTACCCATTCTTGGTGAGCTGGTTGCTGCTTAACTTTTCGACCTACAAGAGCCGATCCGTCAGTGGTTGAAATATCACAAGCACCATCGATGAATCCTTGCCAGTACTCATCACTGGTTTCAAATGTCTTAAGTGTGATATTGACATCTGCGAGCGATGCATATTCAGAAACATTCTTTTCAGTAGTTGTTCCTGCGTTTGTGCATACGACTGCGCCTTCAAGGTCAGCGGCTCCTGAGTTTGCGTTGAACCCATCGGCTGCGCGTCCCATAAGTTGCTGTCCGTCATAGTAAGTTGTTGGCCCAAAGTCCATGCCGACATCAGTGTCGCGGCTTTGAGTCCATGTTGTGTTACGTATCAGTACGTCAACATCGCCACTTTGTACGGCGGTGAAACGCTCTGATGCTGTAAGAGCAGTGAATTTAACTGCATCTGCATCTCCGAGAACTGCAGCTGCTACGGCACGGCAGTAGTCGGCATCAAAGCCAGTTACTGAGCCATCAGCTTGAGTTTCTGAGAACGCAACTGCGCTTCCACTTACTCCACAGTGCAAGGTTCCACGAGCCTGAACGGTGTCTAGAAGACTTCCGTCGGCAACTATTTCAACTTGCGCTGTTGTAGCAGGTGCGGCTGCTGCTGTTGTAGCAGGTGCTGCCGCTGGTGCTTCTTCTTCATCACTACCACAAGCAGCAGCAACAACCCCAATGGTTAGCGCTACCGCAAGTAGTTTCACGAACTTGCTGGTCATAAGTAATTCCCCTCCAATTAACTGGGATATCCAAATAGGTTTTTCCTATTCGACCGTTAACGGTAAATAAACGCTATGTCTGAAAGCCATCAGAGGCAACTTTTAAAAAAATTTCATATTTCTGTAAGGTTTGAGAACTTTAAAAGCCTGGTTTTAAAGGGTTTTGGTTTAGTTGATTTGCCGGTTCATGTCTTTCCAGTAGGGCTCTCGCAGTTTAAATTTCTGCAGTTTGCCAGTGGCGGTTCTTGCAAGTTCTTCAAGAAAAACGATTGAAGTTGGACATTTGAAATGAGCGAGGTTTTCTCGACAATAAGAAATTAATGTTTTTTCATCTGCTGATTCGTTTTCTGTAAGCACAACAAGAGCTTTAACAGTTTCCCCCCACTTCTCGTCTGGTACTCCTATTACAGCAACTTCTGCGACCGACGGGTGAGAGAAAAGAACGTCTTCCACTTCAATTGATGAGATATTTTCACCGCCGGAAATTATTACGTCTTTTTTTCGGTCAGTTATCGTTACGTATTGATCTTTTCCTAGTGTTGCTCCGTCACCAGTGTGGAACCAGCCGTCTGCTAGTGCTTCTTCAGTTGTCTCAGCTTGCTTCCAGTAGCTTTTTAGGACATGGTTGCCTCGCACTAAAAGTTCACCATCTGGCGAAGTGGAGAGATCTATACCAAGTGCTGGGCTTCCGGCACTTGAAAGTAAAGCAGCTCTTTCTTGTGCTGTTTTATCGTCCCATTCTGGGCGGGTACGGTTCATTGTTACGAACGGAGCTGTTTCTGTTAGGCCGTAGATTTGAATGAATTCCCAGCCGAGTTCTGTTTCGACTCTTTCTATCGTTTTGGTTGGTGGTGGTGCTCCTGCAACAACTATCCGCATCTTTCCATTTCCGGGGATTTCTCCATTCCACTCAGCTGCAGCTTCGAGGATTGATGCTATTACAGCTGGAGCGCCACAGAGCAGAGTCACATCATGTTCTTCGATGCGTTTTAGAATTTCTAAACCGTCAATTTTTCTTAGGACAATGTGTCTGCCTCCCATTCCAGTAATTGCGTAAGGCATTCCCCATCCGTTGCAGTGGAACATAGGAAGCGTGTGCAGGTAAACCTCGCGATGGTCAACGCCAGTTTGCCAACCAAAGACTGCAGCATTCAGCCACAAGTTTCTATGTGTCATTTCCACGCCTTTTGGGCGAGCGGTGGTGCCACTTGTATAGTTGATGGTCGCTGTGGCATTTTCATCTGGTGTCCACGGCTTCGGAGTGTTTGTGTTTTTAAATAGGTGATCTGATTCTTCGCCTAAAACAAACAAATGTTTCACATTGATATCTTCAAGATCTTCTTTGAGTTCAGGGTCGATTAGAAGAACTTCCGCTCCTGCATGTTCAACTATGTAAGCAATTTCTTCTTTATTAAGTCTGAAGTTTATTGGAACTCCGATTCTGCCAAATGCGCTGGTTCCAAATAGGAAGATGAGCATCCTCGCAGAATTCTGTGAAACTATTGCTATTCGTGAACCTAGTTCGATTCCAAGATCGTCAAGCCCTGCAGCTAAACTGCGAGCTGATTGACCGAGTTCTCTATATGTGAGTTCGCTTAAAGGGTTTGCTGGCTGATCAGGTTCATCGACTACGGCAATTTGATCTCCGTAGACGAGTTCAGCTCTTTTGAGATAGTCGGTAAGGGTTAGTGGTATCTCCATACTTGCCTCATTGTTCTAAGTGTTTCTCTGAAGAGAGACTACTTCTAATTGGTGTTCATTTTCATCTCAGGTAATACGCTTATAGTTAGAAATAAATATACAAGCGCACTTTTACTAGGAGAAGGCATGGAAGGTAACAGAGATTTACTGGAAGAATACCGGTCAAGCATCGACAATGTTGATGCTGCTCTGATTCACTTGCTCGCTGAACGGTTTCGTATCACTCATCAGGTCGGTGTTTATAAAGCTGAGAATGGTTTGCCTGCTGAAGACAAAGAAAGAGAAGCTGAACAGATTGAACGAATGCGTGAACTCGCAGAAGATGCTGGCATAGACCCGGTATTTAGCGAAAAATTTCTCCGTTTTATTATTGAAGAGGTAATCAGGCATCATGTCGAGATCGATACTGATGCTTCTTCTGATTAACGCTCAATCTTTTGGGCATTTTAAGGTTTAAGCGTTAGTTCCCTAGAGGGCGCTACCAAATGCTCAAACCGAGGGTTAGCGGCCTCTCGGCACCCGAGATTTTAGGGCACCGAGCGGCGTGCGGGGGTCGCCCTGCCGGCTGTTCCCGAGCGTTTTTAGCCGAGGAACCTGCTTCCCTGTTGGTGGGTGCCAATTCGGCTAGTCGCCGTTGCCGTCAGAGTGCGGCAGGCCGGATCCGGTAACGCATGGGTAGGTGCTTTAGGCCTACCACGAAGGACGAGTGGATCTGCTCCGGTTCGCCTGCGAGTTCCGCCCACTCCAGCCGTTGGGCCAACTCGAGCAGCAGGGCGCGTTGTGAGCGTCGGGCCATGTGAGCGCCGAGGCAGAAGTGCTCGCCGATTCCGAACCCAAGATGTCGGTTCGGGTCGCGGTCGATACGAAAGCCGAACGGATCGTCGAAGACATCTTCGTCACGGTTGGCCGACGCATAG
>CETA01116213.1_pt1 | contig 21474 bp, 19 predicted proteins | sample 531251 | NCBI WGS metagenome assembly CETA01 (sample SAMEA2622362, study PRJEB7988) | marine metagenome | biome: marine biome (ENVO:00000447); feature: mesopelagic zone (ENVO:00000213); material: "saline water (ENVO:00002010), including plankton (ENVO:xxxxxxxx)" | depth 380 m
TCCTCGACGGAATAACCACTCCCCCGGTGCTTGAGCCGCCAATGACCTCTGCGTTTATTAGGGGAGGGAGGGTTAGTTTTCCTCTGCCCTCCTTCCCCGCCGCAGAAAATACCCCTGAATTACTTGCATCTAGTTGGCAACCACGCATAAACCCCGTAATAGGTGAATTGTGTACTGGTAGTGCGTGAGTGCCCAGTGGATAAAAGTGTGTCGGCCCCGGGGGTAGATAGTGATGTCTCCACCCCCGGGAGTCCGATTTGGAGTGGGGCAGGGTGGGTAAAAAACCAACGCGACGTGTAATGGATGCTTCGCATCTATCTGTGGACTACAAATCTCTGTCCCGAACGGACTCCCGCGCTGTGGAGGCGCAGCGGGGTGAGGATTTGGCGGCGGAGGCTAAGAAGATTGCGATCAACTCCCGAATCGCTGAACACGCTATCTCCACGCTGCCTTCTGTCCATACGATGCTGCACAATTCCTACTCGATAATCGACAGTGAGCTACGCCGATTGGGGCGGCAGTCCCACCGGGGGGGTCTTGACCGGGCCGACACTGCCCAGTTCGAGAAGTACGCTGCATCGTTGGTGCGTTTGGTGAAGATGGAGCATGAGGTACGGGACAACTCCAGCCTGGACGCGATGAGCGATAAGGAACTCACCGAAGAGGTGGTTAAGAAACTCCAGGAGAGCACTGATGGATGACATGAGAGAGCACATGCGGGAGGCGACGGGTCACACGAACCTGGGGTTTCAGACTGACGGGGTGCGAAGGGGGGACACTGTGTTCTCTGAGGTGCAGGATTTGAACCGAATCCCGGTGCGCATCCGCCCAGCGGAACCTAACGACGCGCACATGATAATCGACTCCTGGTTGAAGTCGTATGCCGCGCAGAACAAGGACCAGCCCTCATGGGCGCTGTACCCGATGCAGAAGACGGTGATTCGCCGCTTGCTGAAGGACGGGGTTACCCTGGTGGCGGCTGGTAATACTCACGAAAGCCAGGACGACATCTACGCCTGGATGTGCGCCCAGCGTTCCCCGAGTGGCATATTTATTATGCACTACTCCTTTACGAAGATGATATTCCGCAAGCGGGGGCTCTTTACAGCGTTGCTCGGTGGGTACGACCACAAGAGGGGCGAGAACATCTTCTGTTCGCATCGCGGTTGGTTAATGAAAGAGATTAAGGACCGCTATTCCATGCGTTATGTACCTCAATTGCAGTTTGATTGGGGAATGGACCAATTTGAACGGGCCTATCACGAGGTCCGCAACCGCAAGAAGGGTAAGAAATAATGGAAGACCGAATACCGCTGAAGAGCGTTACGTTAAACACCAGTATGCGTCCTTTGTTTGGCAACACACACTTTGCCAATAAGAACTTCGAGAAATGGGACCTCTACCTTGAGGGTGACTTTGTTCATATCGTGGATGAGTCCCCCCGGGGGGTTGGTCATGGGATAGTCCACATGGCAGCGTGTGCCGTGGAGGTGCTCCCAGGGTTCGAGATGCCAAAGAAGCGTAAGCGTGGGCGACCCCCGAAGTCCATTAAGGCTGTTGGCTAAGTGTCAGCTTCTACCCGGGACCTCCTTCGGGAGTATTACAAACGCTTCGGAGAGATACCGCCAGCGGTACACGAAGAGCACCGGGACCGTACTTATCGGTGGCGGGAGGATTTGTTTGATAAGCAACTGGCGCTTATCGACGACCCATCCACCTTTAAGGCGGCGTTGTGCTCTCGACGTGCCGGGAAGACCTACACGGTGTCCCGGTATCTCATTGAGGCGGCAGTAAAAAACCCGGACGGGATTGTGGTCTATATCGGCCTGACCCGGGCTGCGGCGAAGCGGCTGATGTGGAATGAGTTAAAGCGAGCGAACCGACTTTATCACCTGGGGGTTAATTTCAACAATGCGGAGTTAATCGCGACGTTCCCAAACCACTCCCAGGTGATAATTACGGGGGCGAATGACCAAGCGGACGTGGACAAGCTGCGTGGACCTGCCTACCGACTGGTAGCGATTGATGAGTGCCAATCCTATGGGCCTTTCCTCAACGAGCTTATCGAGGAGGTTATCGAGCCTGCGCTGATTGACCATAAGGGGACCTTGCTGCTGACGGGGACTCCGAACGCTGCCTGTACGGGATATTTCTACGCAGCGACCACGGATATGAACTTCGGGTACGCCACCCACAAATGGACGATTCGAGAGAACCCGCACATTCCTCATGCGGAGGAGTACCTTGAGCGGAAGCTGAAGCAGAAGAGTTGGGACGTAACCAACCCCATTTACCAGCGGGAGTGGTGCGGTAAGTGGATTCGGTCGATGGACTCCTTGGTCTATAAGTTTGACGGGGATAACCTCTTCGGCGAACTCCCGGACGGGGAATGGTACTATGTGCTCGGGATTGACCTTGGGTATATCGACGCCACCTCGTTCTCGATTGGGGCGTACTGTGACACGGACCCCCACCTCTATGTGGTGGAAACCCCTATCTACCATAAGCTGATTCCCTCCGAGATTGCGGAGAAGGTGGTGGAGCTAAACCGCCACTACGACTTTAGGCAGATGGTAGCGGACACAGGGGGCCTGGGGCTGTCCATTACGGAGGAGATGCGGCAAAGGTACGGATTGCCCATAAAAGCCGCTGAGAAGCGAAATAAAGCCTCCTACATCGAGCTTTTGAATGACGATCTCCGCACGGGTAAAATCAAGGTCTCGAAGGACGCTCCGGTGCTCGATGAGTGGGCCCTGCTCCAGTGGAACGAGGACCGGACCAAAGAGGACCCCCGGTTTGAGAACCACGCTTCGGATGCAACGCTCTACATGTGGCGGGAGGCTCGGCACTTCCTGTGGGAGGAGATTATCAGCGACCCTCTCCCTGGGGAGCCGGGGTACATGGAGTGGGTTGAACAGCAGCACATTCAGGCAGTGGAAGAGCGTGTGTTTGGCGGGGATGATGATGAGCCCTGGTGGAGCCGGGGGATTAGGTTAAATTAATGGAATTATCAGATATAAAAGAATTTACGGTCTGGATGCGGGAAAATGGTGCTAAATCGTTTACCATCCCGGGGGAAATAGCAGTAACATTCCGAGATAACGAGACAGACCGGACCTCCGGTTTCATCCCTGACCACCTGGTCATCACAGACGAAGAGGATATGTTCAATGTACAACGCTAAAAACGAATTATGGTGGCAGGCCCCCGACGGAGAACCCCACGAAGCACTCTTTGAGTATGTCGGGAGGCTGGTTGAAGACCAGAATTACCAGCATGACCTGAACACGGACCACTTCCAGCGGTATAATGATGCCGAATTAACCGACCTGACGCTTAGTGGGTACAGTAAACCGGCGTCTGCGGGGCGGCACAAGGTCACGTTGAATGTGGTTAAGTCCATGTGCGACACTGTGACCTCCGAGATTACCCAGAATAAACCCACGGCAACCTTCCTGACCTCCGGGGGGGACTGGGCCCAACGCCGGAAAGCAGAATTACTGGACCGCTTTTGCCAGGGTCAGTTCTACGAGAGCAAGATTTACGAGGTGGCCCCGAAGGTCTTTAAGGATGCAGCGGTCTTTGGGACGGGGGTTATGAAGATTTACGAGTCCGAGGGGGACGTGAAGGTTGAGCGAATCTTCCCTGACGAGTTGATTGTGGACGATGAGGAGTGCCGGTACTCCTCCCCCCGGCAGGCGTTCCAGTTGAAGGTGGTCAACAAAGAGGTCCTTAAGGCGATGTACCCGGAGAAGGCGTCTGCGTTGGATTCAACGACAGGGGTGGAGACCAGCGAGGCACTGGAGAACCGCTTACTCGGGGAGAGTGACGAGCAGGTTCTCTGTCTGGAGGCGTGGCATCTCCCGTCCTCTAAGGAGTCCGACGACGGGCGGCACAGCATCGCGGTGGCGGGGGGAACCCTGCTTGATGAGACCTATCACCGGGATTACTTCCCCTTTGTGACCCTGCACTGGTCCGACAGGTTGCTTGGATTCTGGGGCCAGGGTCTCGCTGAGATGCTAACGGGCATCCAAATCGAGATTAATACACTGCTTAAGACCATCTCCGAGTCCATGCGGTTGGCCAAACCGAAGGTTTTCGTGGAGACCGGGTCGAAGATTACCAAGGCAAGCCTGAACAACGAGTTGTGGGGGGTTATCGAGTACACATCCCCGGGGAAACCACCCCAGTTCTACGTCCCGAAAATCATGGCGGGGGAGGTCTACTCCCACCTGGACAGGCTCTTTGAACGGGCGTATCAGATAGCCGGTATCTCGGAAATGTCGGCTCAGTCGAAGAAGCCGGTGGGGATTGAGTCTGCGGTGGCTCTGCGGGAGTTCTCGGACATCCAGACCAAGCGGTTCTATGACATCGCCGCCCGGTACGAGAACCTCTTTATCCATGCCGCCGTCCAGATGATAGACATCGCCCGGGAAGCAGCGGAGCGGGACGAGGCTTACGAGGTGGTCTCCCACGGGGACAAGTATATTGAGAAGATTAAGTGGAAGGACATCAACCTCGACAAAGACGCCTATGTGATGAAGGTGACCCCGACCAACATGCTGCCGAACACCCCTGCCGGGAAGCTGGAGTTTGTCCGGGAGCTGCTTGAGTCCGGGCTGATTCAGGACCCGATGATTGCGCTTTCCCTGCTCCAGTACCCCGATATTGAGGCAGCGACTCGTCCGATGACCGCTTCTAGCGACATTGTGGATATGTTCATTTCGGAGATGCTCGACAAGGGGAGTTACCAGTCCCCCGAGCCCTATATGGACCTCTCCCTGGCTGTCCAGAAGACTCAGTCGGCATACATGGTGGCGCGAATCAACAAAGCCCCGGAAGACCGACTGCGGCTCCTCGTTAGGTTCATGCAGGAAGTGATGGAGTTATTGGCGTCGATGGAGATGGCGTCCAATCAGGAGCAGATGATGGGCGTACAACCGGGGGGGCCTCTTGCTGGTGGTGAAGGGACACCGCCGCCAGCCGGGATGGAAGGGGCTCCCCCACCCCCACCAGGAATTGAGCAGATTTTGGGTGAATCAATGGACGCACCACCAGCCGGTGGTCCGCCCGTAACAGGAGGGGCTCCGATGGGCCCGATGCAATAGGAGAGACACATGGCATCAGCAGCAGACGTGCAGGAGACCGCTTCGGCACTGGCTGAATTGGCAGCAGTTAAAATGGAGAATGGGGAGGTGGCTGTGGCAGCAGAGGCCCCCCCGGTTACTCCTGAATTGGCAGAAGCAGAATCCCCCCCGGTGGAGGAGTCGGGGCCCGAGCCTATGGCGTTCCGTCCGGCTATCCCGACAGCGGAGTCCAAGGAGTTCCAGGAATTAGCTCGGCGGGAACGTGCTGTCCGGGAGCAGACCGACCAGAACAAGCAAATGCAGCAGGAGTTGGCAGAGCTTCGGGGTGAGATTCGTGCTGGGAAGGGAATAAATGAGGGCGATTTACGGGAGCAGGCCCGAAAAGACCCACTGGAGTTCATTAAAAAGTACGGATTATCCTACGATGACTTGACCAATACGGTGCTTAACGGAGAGAAAGCGCCGCCGGATTTGGAATTGCGTCATGAAATCGGGCAACTTCGGGAGGAGTTGAGTTCGATTAAAGAAGCGAAAAATGCGGAAATTGTGGCGCAGAAAGAGACTTCTGAGGCGCAGGCGTACGACAAATTCATTGACGAAGTCCACCAGTTCGTAGAAACTAATGCTGATGAATACGAATTAGTAAGGCTCCAGGGAGCGCAGCAACTTGTAGGTGACGTAATTAGGGAAACCTTTAGCGCCACTCAACGAGTCCTGCCATACCAGGAGGCTTGCCAAATCGTCGAGGACCACCTCGAACAGCAAGTCCGTAATTCTATGCGGTCAAGAAAGCTCCGAACAGCAGCGCCACCTATTGAGTCGGTCACTCCAGCAGCGGAACCCAAAGTTTCCACTAGACCAAAAACCCTGACGAATGAAAACACCGCTAGTCCAGCCTCTGTGCCGGATTCTGGCAGTTCGCTCGCGTCACGGGATGAATCACTCGAAAATTTGGCGTCTTCTATGAATTTCTGGGGTACTTCCGCATAGCGAATAGGCCCCGGCAAAGGGGTTTATTATGGCTGGACCGAGCGTATCTGCTACTCCACTCGATTTCAACACCGTTAACCAAGCGGTAAAAATCCACTACAAACCACTCCGTGTGGCCAATATGGTCTACCGGAACAACCCATTTCTGGGGGTTATCCCGAAGTACACGAAATTCGGGGGGCTCAGTATGCCCATCCCGGTTCGTTACCATGACCCACAGCGACGGTCCGCGACCTTTGCAACGGGCCAAGGAAATGAGTCGGCATCCGGGGTGGAGCAGTTCTCAATCACCCGGGTAAAGGACTACTCGTTCGCGTACATCGACGGGCAGACGATTCAGGCCACTCGGGGAGACAACAACGCCTTCCTCAGTTATCTCACAATGGAAATTGATGGGGCGATGAACTCCCTGACCCGGTCCCTTGCAGTCTCCCTTTACGGGGACGGTAGCGGGAAAATCGGGACCGCATCCACGGTGACTGCGGGAAACGGGACTCCTGCCGCTGAGAACCCGGACATTGTCGTCCTCACCAATGCCGAAGATATTACCAACTACGAGGTCGGTATGAGCCTTGTTGCTGCGGCAAACAGTTCAGCAGCGGGACCGGGGGCGGCTATCGTTGTTACTGCCGTTAACCGGGACGCTGGCTCATTCAGCATCGCGCAGGGTTCAGCTTCAGGGAAAATTGCGCCAAACGACCTCATCTTCCAGGAAGGCGACTATGTCGATGCTGGGGACCGCATCAAGGTGACGGGCCTTGACGGGTGGCTGCCTGCCACGGCACCCGCAGCAGGGGACCTTTTTGCGGGTGTGAACCGCTCAAAGGACGCAACCCGGCTCGGCGGGGTTCGCTTCGACGGGTCCTCGATGCCTGTAGAAGAGGCGTTGATTGAGGCTGCATCCAAAGTCGCTCGCGACGGTGGACGACCTGACACCGCTTTCTGTGATTTCAAGACCTACGCATCCCTGGAGAAATCCCTTGGTGCGCGGGTTCGGTATGCCACGCTGAACGCACCTGATGTCCAAATCGGATTCAACGGTATCAGCATTGTGGGCCCTGCCGGGGAAATCAAGATTATCCCGGACCTCAACTGCAATCCCGATGTCATGTATCTTCTCCAGTTGGATACTTGGTCGCTGAACTCTCTTGGAGCTGCACCGCAGTTCCTTGACCTCGACGACAACAAGATTCTGCGCGATGCTGGAGCAGATGCGTATGAAGTACGTTTAGGCTACTACGCAGCGATGGGATGCTCGGCTCCTGGGTACAATGCTCGCGTAGCATTGGCGTAGTTGACGGGTCTCTTACCGGGGGGGGATTCAGGTCCCTCCCCATAAAGCGAGGTGAATAATGGCGAATCGTATGTTTAAACCGCTCGGCGGGTCACTCACTCAGGAGGTTGTTTGCCTCACGGGGAAGTGGACTTTCCATGCGAGCGATGGAACGGTTGCGAGTTCGGACCTTACGGGGTTTTCGGTAGCAACTGTGGGCACAGATGGGGTCCAAGTAATTACTCTTGAGGATGCTTATAACAGTATTCTTGGGGTGCACATTACTTATGAGGACGCCTCACATGAAGCTGATGAGACAACGGGATTTGAACTTGCTTCGGAAACTGTTGCGACCACGAAACTCATTACCCTTCAGCACTATGCGGAGGATGACGGGGACGAGCAGGTCAGAGGTAAGATTGGTGGGAAAACCCTCCACTGCATGATTTGGCTCAAGAACAGCAGCGTTTAACACATAACCGAGCCCGTGCCGTCCTCCTCCCCCTCCGCTAACCACGGTAACCCAGGATGGCACGGGTTCTTATATTAGGGTGGAATTACTGACCCAAACCCGACTGCGGTAATGCAGGATAGATTGGGTCAGCTTACCGAAAGGCTCAATTATGCGTACACTTTCCTCTGTTACTACATACCCAGCCACGGGTGTACTCGCCAATATGCCGGTGACGGCACTTGAAGTTAAAGTACACAACAATGTGGGGATGGCCCTCTTTTATCACACCACGGATGTCGGGACGACCAATCAGGTTACAGTGAAGACGTACTACGTCTTTGCGGACGGCACCGAGGTCGAGTACGACACCGACACCTGGGACGCGACAGTCGCGACTGCGCTACAGCTCAGGGTCCAAAAATACGAGCATAAAGTGGACCATCTGAGGGTCAAGATTACCAGCACGGGCACCGGAGGTGGAACTATCCGCATCCAAGCCAATGTATCGGAGGGGTCTTAACATGGCGCAGACGAAAGGCGGAGGTGCTTCGACCACGACCTTTAGTCGGTCAGTTGACCCAATCAAGAAGATTGCAGAGGTCAACTTCGACGCTGTGACTGACGGTAGCACTCCCTTGACGACCGAGGATTGGTTGGAGAAGGTTTTCTACCCGTTTATTCCTGCGGAGTTGACGTTCGATAGCATCCCCTACCAGGAGAAGGGGAAGAACACGAACACCGTGACTCTCGGGGGCAACGTGATTCCCCGCGACGAGAATGACCTTAGTGCTTGGCAGTTGAAGGAGGGGAACAACCTCATCAACACATACACCTCCCCGACAAACCCAACGCCGCCATCCACGGTGAAGCAGTACTGGTCAGAGCCCAACTATGCAGTGACGCAGGACCAGACGCTTAAAATCTTCCTCACGGTTGGGAACAACGGGACTCAGCAGACGCTGGAGAAAGAGCGGGATATTAGCTTCTATTACCCAACGTATTATGCGGTGGGGCCTGCCGGGATTACGGAGGCCAATCAAGCCCAGCTTAAACCGGGGGGGGCCTCTAGCGACGGGCAAGCTATAAAGGCGTCCCAGGTTAGTTCGCACTCGTTCACTACCAACAATGACTACATCTACATCGCCTATCCTAGCGGGACGGGCTACTCTCCGTTGACCAATGCTATCGAGCCCATATCCGCACAAAACTACAGGTCTGCTCTTGAGTTTGTAAAACCGGACGGAACTCTCTCCAGCACGGCAGTGACGCAAGAGTTCCAGTTCGCAGACAGCTCGACTCACGACTACTATGTGTACCGCTGGAAAACGACAAACTCACCTATGACTTTCACACTCGAACTCTCGTAAAGGCGGCACAAGATGGCATGGGAAGAAGGCTTTGTAAAAATACCAGGGAACTTCCACAACGGAACCCCGACCCCCCTGGATGGGAAAACTGTCGTAGAGGTCCCGGCAGACCTCGCGAGCATCACTGCGCCCTTTAAGGGCCTGGTTGTCCATGTCGCAGACAATGACGCGAAGACGTACGTTTGCATCGATGAAGCCAATCTCGGGAACAGTATCGCCAACGGAGATGTGAACCCCCTCGTCTGGAAAGAGCTTGGCGCAGGTGGTGGCTCGTCTACCACAGTGACCCTCGAAGACGAGTCCTCTGCCCCTACAGGCGCGGCGGATAAGGTCATCCTCTACAGCGCAGACGAGACATCTGCTGAGAGTATGCCGGACCACCTTTACCTGTTCAACGAAATCCCTAGCGAGGACGATGCCATCGACTCTGGGCGGGATGGGGCGGGGAACACAGGCCTCAAGGAAAGCACCAGTGACGTGGACTACACGGGTGGGGAGTACATTGGAGGCTATGGTAACTCAGCCATCTTTGCGTCTGGTAACACCCCAAGTATCCGGGTAGGAGGCACTGCCGCACCCTACTGGATGTCGGGCAACTCTACCGATGTGTTCCTTCAGGGGCAGGGTGCAACAGCGCGGGGTGACTTTGAGATTCAGTTTCTGTTCTCCATCCTTAACGGCAGTCTTGACCGGACACATACGCTTCTCAGTGTTGACCCCTCCAATCACCAAACAGACGTAGAGGGTTTCTATAGCGTCCTGCTCGTTGCGTCGTCTTCGTCGGGTGGCTCTAGCATAGCGTTCGAGTACTTCGACGATACCACGGACAAACTGGAGACGGTCGAGTGGACGATACCGGGGTCACTGGTTACGGAATCCACCGGGCGCTACCACCTCGCAATCTCATTCTTCGAGAATGACCGGGGAGTAGACACAACCGACATCAACCCATCGGTCGGGAAATTCCGATGCTACCTTGACGGGGTGGTGCTGGAGGATAAGAACTCTGCGGGTGCCTTGTCTGTGGCCGGTCAGTTTGAAAAGCTGGGTAAGGCTTCAAGCTCTCCGTATACGCTGCACCCTCTTTATCTTGGGCAGTACTTGAATGGGGATGCGGCAGCGGGTGGGCCTGCTGCACTTTATCGATTCAACGATAATTTCAACAACGAGGTTAGTGGCGGACCTTCAATCACGGCAACAGGGACGCAATTCCTTACCCACAACGGGAGCCAGCCAGCATCGTGGGGCAAGCAGGTTGCGATACTCAACACGAGCAGAGTGAACACGCAGCACTGGCTAGAGGTGCCAAACTCATTCGCTGGCACAGGCGCATTTACCTTTGAGTGCTTTATTGACATCGGGGGGATGGCATCGGGCGGGTCTTGGTACAGTCAGACAATATTCAGTGCCAACCCCACAGGCGGCGGTAATGCTGGACGAATCGAGGTGTCCGTATCTGATGCCACTCTTTTTGTTAGGATTTATACATCATCCGGGTCGATAGATATGTCTTGGAACTGCGATGCGGTCTCCCCTGTCCAATTTCCCTTCCCAAGCTGTAATGGGACAATGAGACACTTTGCATTACAGCGGAGCGAGTCGGTCGGTGGGGGTAATGTCGATTGGACTCTCTATTTTGATGGGCAGTACCGGGCAGGGAATAACCACCTCAATCGACCCTATGAGAACATCGGCGGGACAACGATGCGTGTTGGGAGGGACTATGGGTCGTATGGTTTCGGCCTTCAGTCTGCATTTATTGATGACCTTCGATTCACCAATAGCGCAGTCTACTCTGGAACGGGGAGCTATCCCGTCCCAACTCAGCCGACCGAAATCCCGCTCGACCCCTCCACAAGATTCTTCGAAGGCAAAATGCACGAGTTCGCAGTCTGGAACCATCGCTGCTTGCACAACACCTCGGACAAGTTTGCGCGGCCCACTACACCAACCCGAAGCACCCCGCTCTCAGTCGCGAGTGTCGTTGACTCAGAGAACACAAGCTCCCCGATTCTGACTACCAGCAATCTCGGGATGCTGCTGCCGAAAGCGGTTGAGGGACTGGCGGATGGGACTGCGTGGAACGACAAAGGAGTTGTGAAGATTGCGCCGTTGACCGGGGATTTGGATGCCCCCGAAACGGCAGACATCAACAGCGGAGTACTGTCTCTGTCGGCAGGAACGACACCATCAGCTACGGCTGGGGTTGCGAAGATTTACGCGAAGAATTTTGTTGTTGGAGGCTTAGGTGATGCGCTGTTCCATTTTGACGGCAATCTGGATGAGGAGAACGGCGGCCCCGACGCTGTGTTTGAGATAAGCAATCATCCTGCTGCGACGACAACAGGAACGGCTACATACACAAGCAGTCCGACAAGCGGGTTTGGCTCAGAGATCAACATCGTAAATGCCTATGAATACGTTTATTACGGAGTTACAAACAACGTAGATTCCCAATATATCAAGCTAGGTAAGCCCGGTATCGGAACTGAAGCGTTTACTGTTGAGTTTTTTGTGACAATGAGTTCAACAACACGCTTTCAAGCACTCATTAGCAATGCCGCCGATTTAGACCAGACTGTATACAGCTCATATACTACATCTTTCGGGAATTTCTGTCTGTCTCTTGATAGGGCTGATGCAGGGGGTGATACTCTTGAGTTGTGGGTTCAGCCGGCAAGCGGGTCGAGGGAGGGGGTTGAATTTAGCCCAACATCGAGCGCCCGCGCTAGCACAAACGCCCCTGTCCATGTGGCCCTTGCTCGAACAATCAGCGGAGCAGACTCACTTTGGCACTGTTGGGTTGATGGAACGTACATGGATGCTCCGGGGGGGAGGACGACTACGGGGGTTGGCGACCTGAACTTTAAAGACTGGTACCTCGGCAAGGGGTTCAAGGATAGCCAAGGCACTTGGTCACACATTCAGATGAAGACGGGCAAGTTTGATGAGGTCCGAGTAACTAAAGGTGACCCTAGTTACACAGTGGGCTCAAACCTGACAGTCCCAACAGCACCATTCACAGCATCGAGTCCGGTCACCGTCGCCCGACTCTTCTGTATGGATTCACTTGGAAACGAGACTCAGCTAACGCCATGAGACACCTCCTACTAATTATCGCAGTTGCCCTGGCAGCAGGGTGTTCGCTGTTCAGGCCCAAGCCGATGTGTCAGCCAGTGGCAGTACAGATGTGCGAGCCTGACGAAATAGAGTACTGGGACCCGGAACTAATGATTGCGGAGCATGACGAATGAACACGACGACCCTATCTCAGTTAATCACCCGGATTCGTGAACGTGCGGACATGGTAGGGTCCAGCTTCGTGTCTGACCGTGAGGTTACGCACATGATTAACCAGTCGGTGGCGGACCTGCATAGCCTGTTGGTCACTCTCTATGAGAGTTACTATGTGAAGGAAGCCCCCGATATTGCCCTGCCAGCGGGGAATCCAAGTGAGGTGCCCGAGGATTTCTATAAACTCCTGGGCGCAGACTTCACCACCGGGGGGGCTACTTATACCCTAAAGCCATTCATGTTCAGCGAGCGACGGGCTTACTCGACACCATTCTATGCCAATACCTCCCTCCCGAACATTTTCTACCAACTCCAAGGTGACCAGATTAGGTTTATCCCGGATACCACGGTCTCCGGGACGGTAAAGCTCTGGTATGTCCCCGAGCCGAGCGTGTTCCTGGACTTCTCCGAGGGGACTGCTTATCAGTCAGGCGACGACATCGAGGGGCTTGGGACCAACTGGACGAGTGACTTTGTGGGGGCAACCATTACCTGGGCTACAGGTGAGACCGGGGTGGTGTTAAGCGTTGCCGGTAGCGGGGAGGCTGTCGTAGACACTAACCAGACCGTCGCATGGGGCCCGTTCACCGTGTCCAACGTGAGCACTCCAATTAACGCAGTGGACCGAGAGATTGCCCGAGGCTACGAGGAATACATCATCCTCGACGGGACGATTAAGTGTCTCATGAAGGAAGAGTCCGACGTGAAGATGCACGTTGCGCTCCGGGAGAAAGTCGAAGAGACCATCCGGGCCAACGCTGCAACAAGGAGCCCCGGTGACCCGTACCGGATTACCGACACCAGCACAGGGACACTACAGGCCAATTATGTAAACTGGGCGAGATAATGAGCATCACCTACAGACGCATCCACCATGAGACCCCCGGGGTGGGGGAGGTCGCACAGGCGACGGAGGATGTCGTTACTCAGTTGAACTCTATCCCTATGCTCGACGGGGTTCTTCTTCAGGACGTTGCACTCACCCGGGTCTTTAGTATTCTTGACCCCGCAATCAATCAGGTCAAGCACGGGCTGGGACGCAAGGCCAAAGGAGCCATCGTGGTTAAGCAGTCGGGTGCCGCAGATGTCCAGGTGCTCTCTTCAAATAGGGCTGATGAGGTGGCTATCTCAACGACGGCAAAGATAACCGTCAGTTTGTGGGTGTTCTAATGCCGTTAAAGAAGACACTTGTAGGGTTCCCATTCGCTAAAGGGATTAACCAAAAGCCTTCCGAGAAGTCCCAGGCAGCGGGGGAACTCACGGACTGTGTGAATTTCCGCATGGATAAGACGGGGAGGCTGGACCGGCGGCTCGGGTTCGAGAGGCTTTCCAATACAGCCACCACTGCGGGGGAGACTTCCGGCGGGAGCGTCTCTTCTGCCAAGGCGATGGCTCATCTCGGGGACGAGGTCCTTCTTTTCGACGGTGAGCGGGTATTATCTAAGGCCACCGATGACTACTGGGTAAAGCAGGGGGATGTGCTCAATGTCCGCAGTGAGGCGAAGTTCGTCAACCGAGATTCTCAGTCTACGAGTGGGACGCTCTCCTACGCCATTAGCGGTGATTTTGAGTACCTAGCCTGGGCAGAACAGCCTTACGACTCCGGGGGGGATGGGTCCGACCTGGGCGACACCATTCCGGGAAACATGGTTCGGTACAAGTACATGGTGAGGGACCGTCACACGGGGTCAACGATTCTCCCTGCGCGATACCTCCCTGCCCCTACAGTAATGGACACCCGCATTGTCACCAGCGCAAATGTTACCGGGGTTGCTGGGCCCAACAATGGAGACACCCTGATTGGGACGGGGTTTGACGGGCAAATTGCCGTGGGTAATTATATCCACTTCGCCTCCGACGCCGGGAGCGAGCCAACGAAGCACCTCGTCGATTCAGCGGCCAACACAATCTCCCTCCTGACTACCGAGTTTAGCATCAACCACGGGGCCACCCCGGTAAACCCTGTGCTGACCGTCTACAAGGATACCGGGAAGGATAGCCTCTTCTGGGCCCCTCGAATCAGGCTCCTCGCTATCCCCGGAACTTCTCGGGTTTACCTGCTCGTTCAGTATAAGAATGAGGTCCATTATTTCCACGCCAGCACTTGGTCAGGCACGTCGCCGGGACTTGAGTTCGTAGCTGGTGGGACTCTCGATACTATCACCGGAGTTGGTGGGACCACGGGGTCGTTTCCCGCATGGGATGCTGACTGGTTAATCACTTCTGATACTTCCTTCTCCGGGTATGGTGCGCTGAACAACACCGATGGTGCGGCGATTGTTCTGTTCTCCACCGGGAAGCTCTACGCAGAACTGAACTTGTTTATGGCTAACTCGGCAGGACTCCTCGTTTCTGCGCGTGATACCTCTCCTCAGACCGAGTCCCCCTCCCGGCACTCGAACCCCATGTATTTCCAGCGAGGGCTGTCTGCGGGGGCGAACCCGACACGGGTTAACCACATAGCCCAACCCTTTGTTAAGGTGCTCCATTCAACGGATAACGATGGGGTCCCTACCAAGACTCGGGACAGTCGCATACTCATAGGGTACAACTCAGCGGAGTACGACACCACGAAGCAAACCTACGACCTCAATATGCACCCGCAGGTCTACTGTTACGATGACACCGTCAACAATCCCTCATGGGGGTCAAAGTTATACACGCAGGCGGGTACGGGGGTTAACGAGGCATACTCACTCGCTCGCGCAGGTGTCGGGTATGATGGCACGTCCGCCTATATCATGGCAGAGATACACCATGACGATGCCCCCAGGTTGCATCAACCGCAACCGACCAACATTATTTACACGAAGTTCACGGTAAGCGACGGAACACGGGTGGAGGAGAGGGGTCTCTGGGCGAACGTCAGCCTCCAGAGTGACGGTTTTATCCCCCCCGGTAGCGCCACCTCCAAATGCTACTGGTGGTTAAGCGCGGCCCAGCCAACTTCGACCGTAGCGAGTAAAAACACCTATGCCGCCCCCACGGACCTTTCGCTCAACTCCATTACATTCATGGGGGACCAATCGGGAACGATTCATGGTCATGGGGTCAAGGGTAACTCTGGGCTGAACACCCTCCTGGAATATCGGTCAATGGAGCAGGGGGCGGAAGAGGGCCCCTCTCGTAATATGCAGGGGCTCGCCTCCCGTGTGACCGAGGGGCGATGGGAGACCAGCGGCAGCACGGAGTTCTGGTGCGGTGGGTCGATGGCAGACATTGGGGCAATCTACGGGGTGCATACGCACTTCCAGCCTGCCCTGCTCAAGTGGGACACGGACCCGTATCGTCCATTCCGCAGTGAGTCTGCACACGGAGTGCTCTACACCACCGGGGGGTTGCTCTGGTCTTACGACGGAAACCGCTTTGTGGAGAACGACTTCCTGCTTTCGCCGGTTGTTGCCCAAGCAGTTAATGTCGCGACAGGAACAGCGGACGCGCATCTTAATGCGGGGGTGTATGGTTATTATGTCACCTATGAGTTCCAGGATGACGAGGGGGTTAGGCATGTATCTGCCCCCGCAGGGCCATACGAGATAACCTCCGCGAGTGACCCGACACCAGAAGGTACTAACCCCGTTGTTCACGATAGGGCCCAGCTAGACATCGCATTTAGCCACCTGACGAATCACCGCTTCTCAGGAAAGACAGGAAATCCGGCCACCTACTCGGTGAATATCTACCGCACCAATGTCGGGGGCTCGGTCCACTACCTCCACGAAACGCTCGGGATTGATGAATGGGGGGACTCGTTTAACCCAGAAGACCAAATCATCTCCTATTTCGATGTGGACAACACGCAGCACAGCGACCTATCGGAGACACTGGTTTGGGATGACGTTCCGGCTCAACTCGCAGGGAACCCAGTGTCTTCCCCGGTAGACATCACACGGCACAAAGACTCGCTGATGGTCTCGAATACGGAGAACATCCTCTACTCCTCCCTGGGGTTGGTCTCGGGGCAGGCGGCTATCTTCCCGGGGGTTGTGGCGGAGAACGCAGGAGCCTATGCCCTGTACGGGGACTCCTTTGAATCCCCCATTACTCACATCGCATCGAACGGACCCAGCTTCCTTTTCTTCTCGAAAGATGCCGTTTACGGTCTCGATGGGGAGGGCCCGACCTCTACGGGAGGTGGAACGTGGTCCCGCCCGGTGAAGGTCTCTGAGGGGCAGGGAGTCAGGCCCAACGGGTTTGTTGCGGAGACTCCGCTCGGTGTCCTCTACTCCTCCCAGAGTGGTATCTACTTGGTGGGGCGCGACCTCCAGATAGGCAACGTGGGAGCTGCGGTTGACGACTATGCCCGGTACAGCGCCGCGAACGACCCCCTGGTCCTCGATTCGACCAATGAGGTGATAATCCCTCTATGGGGGGGAGACCCCACGGACATCAGCGGTGCGGTGAATCGGACTGCGTTGGTGTTTAATTACTTTCATAAGCAGTGGTATCGGATGGTACTGCCTAGCAGTGTGGAGACCGGGCGCAACGTCGAGTGGCGAAGCTGGGTGGATGTGGGTGGCAATGTCGTTCTCTACCTCTGTGACTCGGCGGGTTACCTCTTTAAATACAAAGACGCATCCTCCGCGCAGGCTTATGAGGACGGTTTGCGTATAGGTAATGCTTGGACCGAGGATGTCCCTGTGAGTTGCAGCGCAGAGACCTCCTGGCTCCAGTTCCCCGGCTACGGTGGGAAGATGCGAGTGTACAAAATCCTCATGATGGGGACCTTCGACCCGGCGAGTGATGGCACCACCACCCTTGCGCTCAGTTCCTCCACCAACTTCAATGGAGCCGCAGCGGATGAGACATTCACCAGCACCATTACCGCAGCAGGCATTGGGTCAGAAACCCAGCAAGGCTCCTCCCAAGTGGTGGTGAAGCCATCCCAGCAGAAATCCGAAAGCCTCCGAGTCTCCTTTACGATGACATCCGGGCCTGCCGGGAAGGGATGGAGCCCCGAGGGACTTCTATTCGAGGTGGGCGAGCGCCCATCAGAAACCAGATTTAAAGTCGGTAGCGACAAGCAAGCGAGTTAAAGCATGGCAGCACCAAGGTCAGCCCTACCTGGGCAAACTCAAGGCATCTTCGGGGAGATTATGCGGCGTTCCGCTATGGAATCCGGGGGGGACCCCATGAAGCGTATCCAGCTGATGCAGGATTATATGGGGCAAGCCACACCCCAGGTGATTGAAGCTACCGGGCGGGAGACCACCCGCAGGCAGGGTAAAGAGGTCGCCAGGGCAGGGGCTCAGGCGAAGACCGAGGCAGACATTGCTATAGGGGAAGCCCGACTTGAGATGAACCGGAAGATTTCCGAAGAGGCCGAGAGCGTGGCGAAGCAGACTGCGCTCATAAGTGCCGGGGCAACACTGCTCGGGCAGATAGCTACTGTAGGTATCCCGGAGTGGAAGAAGAAAAGAGCCCTTGAGAAGTCGCTAGAAGGAACCAAACTGACGGGGGAGGGGTTGGAAAGCTCCGGGGCAAAGCCTGGGCATATACCGTTTACGGGGGGGAGCCCGGAGAGCAGGAAGGGGCCACAGGGTTCTGCGAGTAAGGGAGACCTAGCTTGGGCAAGGGAGGCACCCCCCTGGATGGAAGGCGTTACCCGAGCACAACTTCAGCAGATGGGGAGGATTGCAACGGGGGAGATTAAAGCAAGGCCCCCTGTGCTCGCTTGGCCGAAGGGGATGGACCCAAAGAGTCCCGATGCGGCAGAGTACGTTCTGGAGCAGTTTTGGGGAAGTTTCCCCCCGGACGAGAGAATGGCCAAGTACGATGAGTGGCTTAATGGGCTAGACTCCAATATTCCGAGGGACTGGAAAGGCGCGTTTGATATGTTGGTCACAGACCAGGAGTCTCGCATGGGTCAAGCGGCAGACCGAGCGGCAGACCTAAAGTTCGAGCAGGAGGAGAAGGCTTGGCTCAAGGGATTGAGCCCCCAGACCGCCCCGCTGGAAGCAGCAAGACGTGCTCCTCTCTCTCCACGGAGGGGGATTCCTGGAGTGGATAGCCCACTGGACCCGTTAGACAACTTTGGATGGGGGAGGATGGTATAATGGAACCGACTACAGATACACCGGCAGAGGGGGATGCCGAAAGAGAACGCTTCTTTCTTATCCACGGTTATGACGAGACCGCAGACATACAAGAGCCCAACACGCCATACGGCAATCAGACAGGCGATGAAGGTGGTTATGGCCACCAGATGGGTTGGTGGGGGGAGGGCAGCGAAAGCGGGGCAATGACTCGGGGAGAGGCAGGACTCTCCGATGACCGGGCATACAACCGAGCAATTGAACTAAGCAAGATTGCCGAGGGCACAGCCGGGGTCCAGCAGTGGGAGACCGACTTACGGAAGGAACTTAACGTAGCGGGGCGTAAGCTCTACGGGGGGGTTGGCCGAGCGGGACCAAACAAAGCCGCGCTCGCAAGAGCCCTCAGAGCAGGGATGGGGCAGAAGGGCGAGGAGATAGAACGTCTCATTAAAACTGCCCGAGAGGAGGAGATGACCCGGGCGGGGGAGTCCCTTGAAGACCTCCTCATCACCACCCGCAAAGAGGGTGCCGGGGTCGCTATGGCTAAGGCGGGGATGCACCAGCAATGGCTCATGGGTCAGGAAGCGGCGCGAACCCAGATTGTGAGCAGCATTATCGGGGGCCTCGCGACGTTGGCAGGGTCCGTGATTATGTCCGTCTCCGATGCTCGGCTAAAGGAAGAGGTCGCCCCCCTGGAGGGGTCACTCGATAAGGTCCTCGCAATTCACGGGGTAGGGTGGGAATGGAAGAACCCCCCCGGTGGAGTCTTCGAGACAACCCCCATCGGGTTCATAGCTCAGGAGGTCGAGAGTCATATCCCCGAGGTGGTCCACTACGACGACTACGGGATACGCCGGATTGACTACAGCAAGCTGACCGCAGTTCTCTTCGAGGCAGTGAAGGAGTTGAACTCCAAGGTCGGGGAGTTGAGCGGGGAACTCGCACAGATGAAAGGAGCGCAAGATGTCAGCACTGGTGGGAACTGAGTCTCCGGGTTATGCACACCCCGAATTTGGTTCGTGGGCAGAGGGTCAGGGGTGGGTTAGGGACGCAGGGGTTCCAGCCGGGTGGCGTCCGCCGAACGCAGTAGAGAAGGCCAACGTAGAGGCCCCCGTCACTCAGCCACCCCCTGCGGAGAGGCTGGTCCCAGACGCGCAAAATCCCGAGGGTCCCTGGGTTTCTGCTCCTCCGGAGAAACTGGCGTCATTCCCGGAAGACCAGGGGGGTCAGGGGCAAGGTGGCTCAACGATGACCCCTAACGAGTCAGCGACACAGTCCGCCGATGGAGTCCGTATGGACGACCTGCGGAACATGGCAGACTCCTCGCGTCATGCACTCGCCACGTTGATGAATGACCCCGAGTTTGAAAGCGGGATGCAGGGGAAGCTCAAGGACACCCAGGACATCGTCAATCAGCAACTCGGCATCCTCAACTCAGGGGTTGCCGAGCAGCGCCGACTGACCCAGGAGGCCATCAATGACACCGCCAACTTCGAGTCTAAGCGTAAGACCCTGGTTGATGCACAGCGCCACGCGGCGGAGGGTGTCCAGCGGCAGATAGACGGTATCACCTCCGAGATTATGAACTACGAGATTGACGCGAACCGGGCGTTTAAATCGACTTGGCAGGTGGTGGGTGCGGCTATCGCAGCGGCAGCGGGGGCGTATGCGCAGGGGCTATCGCAGGGGCGGGTGCCGAACACAGCCCTCGCGATCATCAACAAAGCTATCGACCGGGACATCCAGGCTCAGAAGATGGAGCTAGGACGACTCCAGACCGCAGCAGGGATTAAGAACAACGTGTATGGTCGCATGCTCCAGATGCATGGGGATGAATTGCAGGCACTCGCAGAGACCCGTGCCGCCGCGATGAGCGTGGTCCAACTGAGGCTTGGGAGCCTTAAGGCAACGACAGCGTCCAAGGTACAGGCAGCGTCAATCAACCTCCTCCAGAAGAGGGCGGAAATCCAGCATGCCAACCAGACGAGGCAGGCAAAGATACAGGCGCAGACAAGCCGGGTGAACTCCGTAGTGAATGAGATGCGGACACTCACATCCGGGACAGCGGGGAAGAAGAGCATTACAGAGAAACTGACGGCAATTATGCCTCTCATCGACAAGGCAATTGCCCTCTATGGCAAGGTGGGCATTGTCGGGGGCCTCGCTGACCTTACCGGATTTGCAAAGGTCACGGGTATCTTTGCGGACGAAGGGGTTGAGGCTCAAGCGTATAAGCAAGCAGTTACCTTAGCTATTAAGCAAGTGGTCTCCATCTTTGAGGGTAGCAAGCCTTCCGACATGGACTGGAAAGTGATGATTCAGTTACTGCCCAGTGCGTGGATGAATAAAAAATATGGGAAGGGCGCACTCACATCGTTCAAGCAACTTATCCAAGCGCAGGCGCAATCGGGCAAAGGGTTCAAAGAGGGGGACCTGCACAGATGGGCGCTCGGGACTGGGGACCAGGAACTCACGGGCGAACTCGCTGGAGTTAACCCCTACGCAGTCGAGGACTTCAAAAAGCAACTAGGGATAGAAGAGGAATAGGGCAGCCCAATGGCAAAAATGTGGGACGTTCGGGGCCAGAAGTTTATTACAGTCCCAGAAGACCGGGTGGAGGAGTTCTTTCGCTCTGGGTATTACTCATTTCCCCGGGGGGCCGAAGTCCATGTGGAACTCCCCAATGGAGAGTTCCACCCTATCAAGGAAGACAAACTACCCCTGCTTTTCGCGGGTGGTGGTAGTTACGACACCGCGCAGGCCCGCCAGCATCGAGCAGAAGTAGAGGAGTACGGGGACGCTGTTGGCACAGGTGTCGCCACAGGGATTGGGGTGACCCGGGGGCTCCTCACCGAGCCCGCCGCAGACTGGCTCCTGGCAAATGCCACCCCACTCACCGAAGAGGACATCGCCAAGTACAGCCGAGCCAACCCCTATGCGACCGGAGTTGTCGGGCAGACTCTCGGTGTTGGTT
>CETA01002264.1_pt1 | contig 20937 bp, 20 predicted proteins | sample 531251 | NCBI WGS metagenome assembly CETA01 (sample SAMEA2622362, study PRJEB7988) | marine metagenome | biome: marine biome (ENVO:00000447); feature: mesopelagic zone (ENVO:00000213); material: "saline water (ENVO:00002010), including plankton (ENVO:xxxxxxxx)" | depth 380 m
ATGCCCACCATCACTACCTTTTGTTTTAAGACGTAAAGTCCCAAAAGGCAGGTTAAGATCGTCTGTGACCACCAGTAAATTTTCTACAGCGATTTTTTCTTTCTGAAGCCAATAATTAACAGCCTTCCCACTAAGATTCATGTAAGTACTTGGTTTCAGCAATACAAAAGTTCTTCCCTTATATCGAAATTGAGCTATATCGCCCAGCTTTTGTGTAGTAAAAACAGCCTCTTGTTTCGCTGCTAATTCATCCAGAATTTTAAAACCAATATTATGGCGCGTATTTTCATATTTTGGACCAATATTCCCCAGGCCCGCGATTAAAAACTTTTTCATGGGATCAGTTACTTCTTCTGCAGTTTTCTTTGTTTTTAAAATTCTTCCGAAGAACGACAGCATTTTTTTATTTCTTTCGGTAAAGATAAAATTTTCACTGCGCTTTTAATAACAGTGATGCTAAAGTTCTTACAAAAAAATATCCCGTATCGTGTTGATACGGGATATGATATAAAAATAATACTTTTTAAAAGACTATTCTTTTACTGCTGCAACATCATCAGTTTCTGTAGATGGCACATCTTGTGGATCATCTTCATCCTCATCATCGTCATCAAGCGCAACGATATTACGAGAAGTTCTAACCTGACAAATTACAGTGTTATCTGGGTGCTGAATTTTGTAATCTTCGCTTTCTACAGCAGTTACATATAATTTCTGACCAATTTTAAGTTTTGTAACATCTGCCTCGATATAATCTGGAAGTACTCCTGGTAAACCACGTACTTTTAGACGACGTAGGTTATACCTTAATACACCACCATTTTTAACACCACGGGCAACACCTACAGTATGGATTGGAATTTCCATAGTGATTGGTTTGTTATCAAATATCTCATAGAAATCAACATGAAGAATATTATCAGTTACAGGGTGAAACTGAATATCCTGAAGAATCGCATTGTACTTTTCTCCACTCTTCAACTCGATTACTACTGTGTGTACATCAGGCGTGTACACTAAGTGCTGGAATGAAATTTCCTCGGTTGTAAAGTGTAATGGCTCTGCATCACCACCGTACAATACACAAGGAACCTGGCCAGCATTACGTAGCGCTTTAGTAGCTTTTTTACCTACGCTTTCTCTTTTAGATCCTTTGATCGTAATTGACTTCATTTCTTATTTATTTTTAAGGAGTGCAAAATTGCAACATTTTGCTGAAATATTAAAGCCTGATACTAAATTTTTTAGCAGAATAGCGTTACATTAAAAATTTAGAGCTGATGGAGCGGTTGCCATGTACCCGTTGCATAACATCTGCAAAAAGTTCGGCACAGCTTACGACCCTAATCTTATCACACTTTTGTCTAAGCGGAATAGAATCGGTCACAATAAGCTCCGAAAGTTTAGAATTCTCTACACGCTCGTATGCTCCACCTGAAAGTACCGGATGTGTACAAATAGCTCGTACGCTTTTTGCTCCACGTTCAATCATAAGATCGGCGGCTTTGGTTAAGGTGCCAGCAGTATCTACCATATCATCAACCAATACCACATTTTTACCAGTCACATCACCAATTAATTCCATATGCGAAATAACATTAGCTTTTTCTCTTTGCTTATAACAAATTACCACGTCACTTTCTAGTTCCTTTGAATACGCATAAGCTCGCTTAGAACCTCCCATATCTGGGGAAGCGATGGTTAAATCTTCTAGCTTAAGACTTCTTAAATAAGGCAAGAAAACAGTGGATGCAAATAAATGATCTACCGGCTTTTCAAAAAATCCCTGAATTTGATCGGCGTGCAAATCCATGGTTATGATCCGGGTTGCTCCGGCTGTTTCCAGAATACTGGCTATCATTTTTGCAGCAATAGGTACACGAGGTTTATCTTTCCTATCCTGTCTTGCCCAACCAAAATAAGGCATTACTGCAGTGATATGCCTTGCAGAAGCACGTTTCGCTGCATCGAGCATTAAAAGCATTTCCATCAGGTTATCTGCGCCCGGATTAGTTGAACCAATGATAAATAATCGTGCCCCACGTACAGATTCCTCGAACGATGGCTGATATTCACCGTCACTATAGGTAGAAGTGATTACATTACCAAGCTTGATACCGTACGAAGCAGCAATTTTCTCTGCAAGATCCCGGCTTTGGGTACAGCTAAAAATCTTAGCTTCGGTTAAAGAAGTGCTCATTGTTGTGTTATTTAGTTGTGTTGTTTAATTTTAATTTATAGGTGCGATGCAAATTTAGAAATTAATTCTTTGTTAAGAACTTCAAATACGAATTCTATTTGCAGCTTTGAAACAACACAACACTGATGAGTCATTTTAGAAATAACAACCGCGGCTTCCACTTTTTGCTCTTCTATTGCGACTGTTTTTAGAAGTAAACACACTAAAACTAATATTCAAAGAAATAACATCAATCTTTGCATCATCTAAAATAAACGATTGAAAGCCTCCATCGTAAGGCAGTAAAGGTCTTTGATATTCATCCGACTCTAAAGTATAATTGTACATCAAACTGGCCTCAAGTCGATCACTAATTTCATATTTAATGCCAAATGGAATATTGATGGCATTCATATTATCCCGTAAGTCCTCTTCTCTGGTATCAAAATCATTCCTAACAATAAATTGATAGGCCGGACCTGCTAATATGGAAAACTTATCAATGATTTCGTAACCAAACAACAATTCTAAATTAACTTTATCAAGGGTATAAATCGGATTTGTATTTGGAAAATCATACTTCCCCCTGGAGCGGTAAAAAAGAACCTGAGGCCGAATCAAAAATTTATTAAAATCTCTTTCATAGAATACTCCTGCCTGCCCGCCGATCACAGGATTTGGAAATAAACTCAGGTTTGGCGCTGCAACTAATTCTCCATTTTTAGATTGCCAAGGATAATTTACACCTACTGTCACTCCAAACTTGGATTCTTGTGCACATAGAAAAGAAGTATTAATAAAAATTAATATAAATAAAATACGTTTCATAAAGATAGCTTTGGGGGGCACAAATTATAAATTATTTAAACTTCAGGAATTTTTTAATTAATAAATGTTTCCTAATTATCATTATATTAACGCCTCATTTAAATAAAAATTTCATAACCAAAAGAAACTATAGATGATCTTTAGGATTTAAAGAAGCACCCCCCACCTCGATCAATTAAAACATATATGGCATTCCCTATCACTTCACTATGCCAATTATTGAAATCCACAAATAAGGATACCCCAGATTAACCTGTAGTTGTATTTTCGTGTAAAAAAAACCGCTACACGTTCTGTGCAGCGGTTTTATAGTTCTTATAAAACATCGTGGTAATTTCTCTTTTTCAGATATCCTCTTCTAATGATTTGCCTTTTGTCTCCGGGAAAAATTTTATTGCAAATATTAATTGCAATATCATAGTAAGTGCAAAAAAACCAAAAGCGTAGGTGATTCCGTTAGCCAGGCCTGCAACCACCGGGAATAACCAGGTTAAAGCAGCCGCCCAGCACCAGTGGATAAAAGTTCCAAAGGATTGTCCAGCAGCACGAACCTTATTAGGAAAGACCTCGGAGATAAAAACCCAAATTACGGCTCCTTGCGAGAATGCAAAACTAGCTATAAAAAATAGCACAGGGACGATGAGAAAGCTTACACCTAACTCTCGATTATTAAGTAAATAGGTCGTAGCCAATAAACTTAAAATCATTCCTACGGAGCCTATGATCATCAATTTGCGCCGCCCAACCTTATCTATCAATACCATGGCCCCGATGGTAAATAGCATATTCACAAAACCAACGGAGGCTGCTTGTAAAAATGCACTGTCTTTCGTAATTCCAGCCGCTTCAAATATTCTGGGGGCATAGTACATAATAGCATTGATCCCGGAAAACTGATTAAAGGTAGCCATAAGGAATACCAGAATTAATGGTTTTAAATATTTCCTTTGAAATAATTTTTCCTGCTCCTTCTTTTGCTCAAAGGACCCTTTAATGGTTTGCAGTCTTTCTTCCGGGTTTGCCTCTCCCAGTGCTTTCAAAATAACGAAACTTTCTTCGTATCTTTTTCGAAAAACAAGCCAGCGAGGACTTTTAGGAATTAAAAATACCAAACCGAAAAAAATAAACGCAGGAATGGCTTCTACTCCAAGCATCCAGCGCCAGGAGTCGCTGCTCATATTAATTTTCAAAAAGTAATTTGAAATAAAGGCTAACAGAATTCCAAAAACGATGCTGAATTGAAAAAGCCCCACTAACCTTCCACGATAATCAGAAGGTGAAATTTCAGAAATATACATGGGAGCGATTACAGATGATGCGCCAACTCCAAGGCCACCTAAAAATCTCCAAAAAAGAAAAAGATACCAATTATCCGTCAAACCACATCCTAAAGCAGATAATCCAAAAAAAAGTCCTATAATGGAAAGTGACTTCTTTCTCCCCAGGTGCTGTGCAGGAGAAAAAGCAAATATAGCTCCGATAATGGTTCCGATTAAGGCAATAGAATTGGTAAATCCATGGGCGAAATTATCGAGCAGATAAAACGCTTTCAGGCCTTGTTCTGCACCGGAAATTACTGCCGTATCAAATCCGAATAACAATCCTCCAAGGCTGGATACCACAGCCCCAATAAGTAATTTCCTTTTTAATTGCATAATAGAAAGATTATTACGGTTCTGCTGTGGCCATTCCTACCATACTATCTGCCGTCCCGTAATACAAATACCATTTCCCCTTAAAAAAGGTTAATCCTTCTACGAAGGTGGTTCCATCTTTATACTGTCCGGATTTTTCAAAAGGCAACTCTGGTTTGAGGTAGGGTTCATCCGAACGGTCGATCAACTTCCAAGGCTCATTGGCATCAAACAATGCTTGACCACTGGTATAGACACGATTGCCCAGCTCTTCCACACCAATATTTTTCGAATTACCTGCATTATAAAGTACTACAATACCATTTTCTGTTAAGACAGGTGGCGGTCCGGCCTCCACGAGCCAGGAATCAAAATATCCGGGACGCGGATTTAAAACAGGAGCAAGATTTCCGGCATAGTCTTCTACAGGTTCCCAATTGATAAGGTCCGTAGAAGTTGCAAGCCAAATATGAGGCACCCCATAATACATATAATACTTGCCCTTTATCTTTGCCGCAACCAGTTTCCCGCCCTTTAATTGAGTAACTATTGCTCCGGACTTGGTCTCCTTATCGTGATATTTACCATTCTTAAAATCTTGGAAAACAGGTCCGTGTTTGGTCCAGTTTTTCAAATCTTTCGAGGTGGCCAAAGCCAGCCTCGGGGTTTTTCTATTCCACTGGGTATAGGTCAGAACGTAAGTTCCGTCTTCACTCTCTACAATCCTGGGATCTTCGGTACCTCCGGTCCATTCAAATTCTTTCTGGTCATCGTTATCAGGATAAAAAATAGGCTCATCTGCTCTTTTATAGATGCTTCCATCTTCTGAAGTGGCCAATCCTATTCTAGAGGTATGTCCTCCAATGGTATCGGTATGTCGGTCCTGCTCCGCCCTGTACAAAACATTTATTTTTCCATCTTTTACAATGGCAGCAGGATTGAAAGTAGCCATAGACTGCCAGACTACTTCTTGCCCGCTCATCGGGTCATTAAAAGTAGCCATAGTATCCCGTTGTATGATGGGCTGCGCATTTTGTGGACGCTCAAAAGGTCCTATCATCCATGACGCTTCGGCAGTGCTTACTTTGTTACGCTCTTTAACGGATTCACCTTTTTTAGTATCCGTATGACATGCGGTGGCTATACCTATTAGGCATAGCGCCATATACTTTAATTTAAAATTTATCATTGATTACACATTTTTTATTGATTAGTATCCGGGATTTTGTTCTATCTGTCCTCCAGAACGATCTATTTCTCCTTGTGGAATAGGATAAAGGCTGTTATAACTTTGGTAATTTTTTCCCAGGTTGGTCAATACATCCTCCGCAATACCCCAACGTTTTAGATCATTAAATCTTTGTGATTCAAAGCCCAACTCCACCCGTCTTTCATGACGCAAAATCTGTAGAGCTTCGGCCTTGGAAACCCCTGTGCCGGCATAATTAGGCAATGCATTGGAAGGGGTAGCGCTGCCATCAATCTTTGGAGTATTACGTGCTCGGGTACGAATCTGATCGATAATTGCCAAACCTTTCTCTATCTCTCCGTTCTCAATGAATGCTTCGGCTTTCCACAGCAGCACGTCAGCATAACGGATATATACTTTATTTCCCGGAGAATCTTCATTGCCCTTATATCTTCCATCGGTAGTCCCCAGTAGTTTATGTTGTTGTTGCTGGGCTACCTGAACCGTATATTCCAGTCTTGGATCATTTTCTTCAAATGCATCTAAAAAGTTCTGGGTTGGTGCCAAAAACCCCCAGCCCATTAATGCTGAAAGACCATTCCCTTTTGAGGGGGTGAGTCCTGAAACATGATCATATGAGAAAATTACTTCATTTTCCTGGTACTCTTTGTTTACATCGAAAGGATCAAAATAATTATTATCCAGAGAATAAAAGTTATACCCCTGCAATTGATTCACTTTATTAATCACTTCATTCCAATTTTGCTGAAACAAATTCACCTTTGCCTGCATGGCAATTGCCGCTCCGATAGAAACCCTCCACGGTTCAGCATTGCTGGAATATTTTTGTTCGGCCAGTAAGGAAACCGATTCCTGAAGATCTGCAGTTATTTGAGCCCAAATCTCCTGTTGCGTACTGCGTTTGGCTACCTGGTAAGCATCTGAAAAATCCTGTAAAGGCTCTGTAAGCAAAGGCACACCTCCAAAATTGTTGACCAGGTCAAAATAATAGAAGGCTCTCAAGAAATATACTTCTCCCAACAAGCGATCTTTTGTAGCTCCATCCATATCAACGGAAGACATGACCTCTGAGTTATTAAGCGTAGTTATTGCCTGATTTGCGCGTGAGATCCCTTCATAATCATAACTCCAGATTCCATTGAAACCGGGATTCATAGAAGTAAAATTAAATGCCGCAACTTCATCCATCCATGCCTGGTCACCATCAGGATTCCATTTCTTTTGCATATCGCCCGAAGCGATATCCTGAAGTAAGAAATCATTTCTGGTAATGGTCCCCTGATCCCAATTCCATTGTCCAATAACATTGAGAGTTCTGGAGAGTAATTGATAAGTTGAGTTAACCGAGGAGATAATAGAAGCAGCGGTTGGCTCGGTGTCTATTCGATCCTTGGTAATTAAACCGATAGGATCTTCATCCAGGTAGGAATCACAGCCTGAAAACGCTATAAAACATACCACTGTAAGAAATTTTAATATTGATTTTTTCATAATTGAAATCTTTAGACATTTAGAAGTTTGCATGAACTCCAAACAATATGGTTAATGATTGCGGATATGTTCCGAAATCGATTAAATCGGTAGATTCAGGATCTAAACCGGAATAATCGGTAAAAGTAAGTAAGTTCTGACCGGAGGTATATATTCTGAAATTCCCCACTTTTTCCACATCAAAAGTATATCCCAGCTCTACATTCTTAAGTCTTAGATAGGAAGCATCCTCCACAAAGATATCAGAGACTCTACTGCTTCCATTATCGGTAAAACTTACTCTGGGTATTGTATTGGTTGAACCTTCCCCATCCCAGGCGCCCAGTACACGATCCGTATAATTGAATGGCCTGGTATCATAATCGATAATTTTCTTTAAATCATTATAGCGGTCAACACCCTCAACCCCCTGAAAAAGAAAATTAAAATCAAAACTCATGTAATTCATGGAAACATTCAGACCATACGATAATTTTGGATTTGGATTTCCTATAAAATCACGATCATTGTCATTTATTACTCCGTTTCCATCTAAATCTTTAAATTTAATATCCCCCGGTTGTTGTGGCGGATTATTAGTTCCATATAGATGTTCAGAAACTTCCGTCTGATTTTGGTAAATCCCCTCTTGAACAAAACCATAATATGCATTTAGCGGATGGCCCTCCTGGGTTCTGGTGACATTCCCTGTAAGATAAGGTAAGTTAGGGTGCAAGGAATTCACCACATTCTTTAGTGTGGACAAATTCCCACTAATTTGAAATTTTAAAGGATTCTCATAATTCCTGTAAGATAATCCAAATTCCAGCCCGGAATTCTGCACCTCGCCTGAATTAAGATAAGTGGCCGAAACATCACCTACAAACTTGGGGAGAGAAATTGGAAGGAGTATATCCGAAGTAGTTTTCTCGAAATAATCAATACTTCCAGAGAGTTTGTTACTATACAATCCAAAATCGATCCCTATGTTCACTTGTGCTGTAGTTTCCCACTTTAAATCAGGATTCCCGTAACGACTAATCAGGTAACGATCGGCATCTCTTCGGTATAAGGTTAAATAGGCGTAATTGGGTATCTCCTGATTTCCAAGCTGCCCCCAACTGGCTCGCAACTTCAGTTGGTTCAACCAATCTAAATTATCCATAAAGTTTTCCTTCGAAATAGTCCAACCCGCTGAAATCGAAGGGAAGTATCCCCAGCGATTATCTTTTGAAAACCTCGAAGAAGCATCGGCTCGAAGATTAGCAGTGATTAAATATTTATCCTGGTAGGAATAGGTAGCAGAACCAAAATAGGAGAATAACGCCCATTCTTCGGCCAGCCCCCCATTCCATATGTCCCGATCGGTCCCACCAAAGTCGAGATATCTGAAATTAGGTTCGGTATAATCAAATCGTTGTCTTGAAGCATTTATTCCGGAAGAATTATTTTTTATAAATTCAATTCCAGCCAGTGCATTTATATCATGGTCTCCAATTTCTTTATTGTACATAAAGCTATTATTCCATGTAAAGGTCATGTCTTCATACCTGGATTCAGATAGATTGGTAGGACGATTTTGGCGTCCCAGACCGCTATCAATTTCTGCCCCCTGACCATCGTCATCTCCATAATTAGGATTAAAAGCCTTTTGATGACCAAAGTTTATATCTGCTCCGAAATTTGTTTTGAATTTCAAGGAGTTATCTGACAGGATCTGATATTCAGCGAATAAATTTCCAAACGTTTTAAAAGTTCTAGTCGTGTTATCGGTAAAATAGGCAAGCGCTATAGGGTTTTGAGAATATTCATATTTATTGCTTTCAAAATTATCAGGATCAACATAAAAAGGCAAGTCTGTAAAAGGGTCTTCTTCTGAATATGTAGGATCTGAAGGATTTTTATAAACCGGTATAATGGGAGGGCGCAGAAAAGCATGACGTATGATTCCTGGTGCATCCCCTTTCGAAGAAATTTTATCCTGCTGTTCATATGATATTTGAACATTCGCCCCCACTTTAATGCGATTGGTGACATTGGAATTTATATTGCTACGCAGGTTTAGACGGTTAAATTTATCATTGTCGTAGACTACAATTCCGTCTTGCCCGTAATATCCAGCACTTAAGAAGAAATTTGTTTTTTCATTACCTCCGGATGTGGAGAGTTGTACACTATTTGTTTTTCCCAATTCAAATAGTTCATCTAAATAGTCTACGTCAGCGAAATCGGATCTACCAGCATCGGCGAGATAGGGATTGGTTCCGGAATAGCCCGCATTATTCCAGGCAGTGGTCACGGTATTTAGGTATTGATCCGCATTAAGCATATTAGGCAAATTGGTGACTTTTTGCAAGCCTCCGAAATAATCTATTTGAAAACCGCTGCGATCAGAACCACTTTTGGTTTCTATAACAATAACTCCACCAGCAGCCCTTGAACCGTAAATGGAGGCAGCTGCCGCATCTTTTAAGACCGACATAGACTTTATATCGGAAGGATTTAGGAAAGAGATTTCTCTACTGGGAACACCGTCAATAATATATAAGGGATTATTATTGCCTATCGTTCCGTTACCCCGTATTCGGACTTCCACTTCTTCGCCCGGGGCACCCGTACTTTGAGTAATATTTACTCCCGCAACCTGCCCCTGTAATGCCTGAGTTACGCCCGGAACTCTGCGGGATTCTAATTGTTTGACATTAACAGATGATACGGCCCCAGTGATGGTTGACTCTTTTTGGGATTGATAACCTACTATAACCAGTTCATCGAGCTGCTCTGTACTTTCCTGCAGTACCACTTCTACGTTATTTTCACCATTCCACGGTATCTCCCTAGTCACATAGCCTAAATAAGAGAATACAAGAGTTACATCTTGACTAGAAACATCGATTTCGTATTTCCCGTCAAAGTCTGAAACGGTACCATTTTCAGTACCTTTTTCACTGATAGAAACCCCAGGCAATGGACCACGAGCATCTTTTACAGTACCTGTAATTGTTTGTGAGTAAGCTATACTTCCCGCACAGATCGCCCATACGAATAAGAGGCAGGAAACGCTTTTTTGTGTTATCATAATTAAGTATTCAAAGATTAATATAAGAACTGCGATTATTATCCGAATTCGCTCTCGGAATCTATTTCCTTTGATTCAATTCCTTCTGAGGAATTAAAACCTAATAGTACTCATGTTAGGCCTATAAAAATGCTCCCATAGAAATGACCATCTCATAAGTTTCCAATTGTAATTTTATCATTTTGGCATCTACAACGATATAGTAAAACGTTTTACATGATGAATTTAAAAAATACAGTACTAATATAATCAAATTTAGTAAAACGTTTTACATATTATTAATTTGTAAGGATAATTTTAAAATTTCACACCCTACAAAAAGCTATTTTTTATCGTAAATAGTTAATTTACAGGAATCTCTGGTGATTAAATTTCCGGGAAGAATTTTTTGAAAAATTTCGTTTTTATCGTTTTTCGCCCTTAGAAGTTCGAGTGTACCCTTGATTAACTCGGTTGCCATGGCAGGTACAGGTTGTGATAAAACACTAATGGAAGGGGTGTGTAGTTCAAATAAATCTCTGTCGTCAAATGTGATTACAGCTAACTCATCAGGTATATTCTTATGTAATTCTTTTAATCCTTTTAGTCCATTAATAGCTAAACCATTGGTGGCAAACAGGATACCATCGACAGCTGTATGTTTATTGATGAATTTTTCAAATTGGATACGACCTGCTTTTGTTTTAACATCTTTAAATGGAAGAAGCAATGAAATTGGCTGGGATTGGTGATCTTTGATGGCGTCTTTGTACCCTTCAAGCCGCTCACTCATACAGCTGAAATCTGATTTCAATCCTACGTAAGCAATATTTTTGCATCCTGATGAAATTAACTTGTTAACTGCCATTTTAGCTCCATTAAAATTATCAAGTATTACATAATTATGCTCTGTAGAAGTATAACGGCGGTCAAAAAGCATGATAACCTCATTTTTTTGAGTAATTAATTCCTGTATTTCTTTTTCGAAATTTTCGGGAGGAGTAATTATAAAAGCATCGACCTGTCTATTTTGAAATAAAGAAATGAGTTCAGCGGCTCTATCCTTATTGTTTTCGGTACTACAGTAAATGATCTTATATCCATTTTTATAGGCAATTTCTTCCATTTCCTTGGCTACAGCTGAAAAAAAGGGGTCAGAAATATCCTCTGCCATAAATACTATAGTTTTGGTTTTCCCCGTTCGGAGGGTCTGAGCAGAAGTATTTGGCTCATAGCCAACTTTCTCAATGTAATCTTCAACCTTTTTTATTACTTCATCACTAATTCGGTTCTTGGCTTTTTTGTTAATAATAAAAGAGATTGTAGTAATTGAGATCCCCAACTCTTTTGAAATATCTTTAATGGATACTCTTTGCTTCTTTTTCATTTTTTGATGATAAGTAATAGGATTCCCAGCTTCGAAAAGTAAGTAAATTTACGAAAGATAAATGCAATATAAAACGTTTTACTAAAAAAGAACTCATTACAGTCTGAATGAGAAAATGAACTCAAATAGATAAGCAGAAAAGCATTTAAGTAGACATTATGGGGTGCATGGCTCTATTTATATAGCACCAGTACATTAGGAAACCTATTACCTAAAAAAGATAATTATGAAATACTCATGTTTTAAGAGCCGCAAAGAACAATGAGTTTTTTGTTTAACTATATAGTAAGGATATAAACTCTTATCGATTATAAAAGCCATTGACTACGAGCAGTTTTTTTGCGTTGGATGCGAAATACATTTATTGTTGCTACGGTTAGAAACAGCAGCAAAATTCGCTGAATGGAGAGCAAGTAAGAAAAACCGAGAGCTCCGGAAGCTGACAGTAAACACCTATAGCTACGGTTTAAATTGTCGAAGTCAGTTTATAAAATCAGCCCTTATACAGTTAATTCATGTATCCTTACTAAGGGTTAAAACATTTTAAATTTATTGGGTTAAATCGGAAAAGCTATTACATACAAGTGGCTTTTTTCGTGTAATAAATGGAAATACGATAGATAAATCCTTATCGTTGAGTACACTCTAATTTTGATGTATTAAACTTTTTTACCTTTTGAGAGCCATCGGTTTTGCGGTGGCTTTTTTTATATTAATTTATATCACAGTATAAAAAATATATAACAATATTGTTACATAACTAAAATGTTATATCTTTGTATTATGAAGTCTAGTTCTTTGATAAGGCTGGTTGAAAGCGATGGTTGGTACAAAGTTCGAACAAAAGGAAGTCACCATCATTTCAAGCATCCTTCAAAAAGGGGGATCGTTACAATACCACATCCAAAAAAAGATGTACCTATAGGAACGGTAAAGTCGATTTTAAAACAGGCGGGGTTGGACTAACCACCCTCCCCCGTCTTTTCTATCAAAGAATAGCAGATAGATCGTACAAAAACAAAACAATGGCACAAGAAGTAATTCGAGTTTTCGTCGAGAAGGCAGACGACGGAACTTATTGGGGTAGTACCCAAAATCTCCCTGGAGGAGTAACTGCTTACGGAAATTCTTTAGAAGAGTTAAAAGAAAGTTTTACTTCAGCATTTAATGATTATTTAGAGATAGCTGAAGATTTAGATGAAGATTGGATCGATGAAGTAAAATCGATAGAACGTGTAGAATATGTAATGAACATCCCTTCATTATTTAAGTTATTACCTGAATTAAAAATATCATCCATAGCCAAAAAGGCAGGAATAAATGAATCTTTGATGCGTCAATATGCTTCTGGTAAAGCTAATGCTTCAGAAGAGAGAGCAAAGATTATAGAAAACGCTATTCACGAATTAGGACAAGAATTAATATCAGTTTCGCTTTAACCCCTTAAAACAGGACTTCATTTGAAAGACGCTTTAATCGGCGTCTTTTTTATTTCATTTTTCTAATGATCGAATAAATAGATCTTTCACTTAAATTGAATTTTTCAGCAGTGTTGGTTAGAACTTGCACTTTCTTTTGGAGTTTGGAATCTGTGATAGCCTTAATTAAACTTCCATTTGTGTTTGCTTACCCAATGGTTCGCTCTCATAATTTTAGTCACTCTACATCTGGATATACAGTAACCTTCACGTTTAAGTTTTTCTGCTATTCGTGTAGCGCCATAACGCTGTTTACTCAGGTCAAGTTCCTTTTTTATTAAATCTGTAAGGCTATGTTCCAATGCTCGCTTTGAAGGGCCAGCTGTGTACCACCTATAAAAACTACTCCTACTTATTTTAAAAACCTGCACAGCCTCTCTATCGGATATAAATCCATAGATTTCCCATCACTCTTGGAGAAGATGTGCACGGCCTTTTTTAATATTTCAAGTTCAAGTTCCTTTTCTTTAAGAGCATTGCGAATTCTTTCAAGCGCTAAAGTATGATCGGTTATTGGTTTTTCAGGCTTAGGCAATGTAGCTGTTTTAGCTGCCTTGCGCCATTTGTAGATCCTTTGGACTTCTATGCCTAGTTCATCTGCTAATTCTTTTATATTCTCGCGCTGGTAACTTAACCGAACTGCTTGCTCCTTTAATTCCGGATTGTAATATGGTTTTTTCATGGTTCTAAGATATTTGTTTAGTAAAAAACGGTCTTAAATTTTGTGTCCGAATAAAAGTAGTAACTCCAGGAGGGACATAGAGTAATAAAAACCAAAGGCGCTATCAAAAGCATTATTCGGCCAATGGTAAAATGGAGGTTAAATTTGATTCCCAATCGAACAAAACCACCTTTGTGACCTATATTGGTGGTGATGCCTATTCCGCCCCTTTAATATTCCATGAAGAAAAAGGAAGCAGTACGGTCTCCAATTATTTTTACCTGCACAGGGATTATCTGGGAAGTATCTTATCGATCACCGATAGCAATGGTAATTTTAAGAAAAAGCGACATTTTGATGCCTGGGGAAAAATTGTAAAACTTACTGATGGCAATAACAACAACCTTACCAGTTTTAACATATAGGACCGGGGGTATACCGGACACGAGCACTTAATGTGGGTAGGGATCATTCATATGAACGGGCGTTTATATGATGCCATGCTCCACCGGTTCTTAAGTCCCGATAATTATGTGCAGGATCCATCCAATCCCCTAAATTTTAACCGATATTCCTATGTACTTAATAATCCTCTAATCTATATAGATGTAAATGGTGAATTCTGGCATATAGTAATCGGAGCAGTCGTTGGTGGATTAGTTAATCTGGCTGTGAAAGCCGTTCAAGGGAAAATTCATAATTGGAAAGATGGTTTTGTAGCATTTGGTATAGGTACTGCAGCAGGAGCTATTGGAGCGACAACTGGTGGAGGTGCTTTTACAATGGCAGGAGGTGCTGCAGGAGGAGTGTGGGAGGATTTTTAGCTGGAGGCCTTGCTGGTACGGCTTTTGCTTCTCCAGTCCAAAATTTAGGAAATCACTTATATTTTGGTGATCCATTAATGACTCCAAAGCAGTATATTACGGGCATAGCAATCGGTGGTGTTACTGGGGGAATAGTGAATGGAGGAATAGCTGCTCTGAACGGTCGTAATTTTTAGAATGGAGATGTATTAGGAAGACCTCAAATAGCTCCTGTACCATCTTTAAAACCTTATGATAAAGGTCAAGAAGGCTTGAAACTTAATAATATTAAACAAAATACTGAACATATTGAATCACTAAATAAAACAGCAAATTACCGAATCCCAGATGAAATGATAGTTGATGAGTTTGATGTTGTGCAACAAATTGGAGAGGTAAAACATTATGCTCTAAACCGAACTGTTAGCTATACAAAACAATTACAAGATTTTATTACGTATGCAAACCAACATCAAATTAAATTTAATTTATATGTTCCGAATGGCGTAAATATATCTAAGCCACTGCAAGAAGCAATTAATAGTTCTTCTTTATTGAAAATCGTTAGATACACTAGGTAAACTTATTGAATATGAATATGAGCGAAAAAAATGAATCAACCTCGACATTTAAAAATTTTAAGGCAATGTATGAGGAATTAAGTCGAGCAGGCTATCCTGATATTAAGAAATATGGGAATAATAATGATTACATAAAAGTTTTAAAAAATGGAAATTATGACTTAGAAACATATATTGAAATTATAAAAAAATGGCTACCTAAAATAGAATATAAAACAGGTGGTCTATTATTGATTGCTAAGACTGATATTAAATATGATGGTAGCATTATAATTCCAATATTTAACGAAGCTGATACAGCGGATCGTTGGCGAATTTGTTCAGCGATTGTTAAAAACCCACCTTTGAATATTAACGATTGGGTTAAATCTATATATTTATCCAAAACCTATAGCTACTCCGAAATAGGAATTCTTCCGCTAGCAATAATAAAAATGTTTCCAAAAGATCAAGCTAGAGAAATTTTGAGAGAAGGTTTTGATCATAATTATAGAGTAACTCCAGAAGCATTGGGTAAAATTGGAGAATTAGAGGATATTCCATTTTTAGAAAATAAGTTGAACCGCCACTATGATGCTACTCATGTACATCGGGATATCAATAAAGCTATTAGTAAAATAAAAAAAAGAGGCAATGGATCTGTAAAATAAACTTTGTTCAATTCCTCTGGGGCTAGCCCCAGAGGAATTAGATTTATAACTAACGATATTGACCATAAATTGTGGAAAAGAGTACAATTTTATCATATAGCATTCCATTCCTTCTCAATTTTTCATGTAGACAGGTAGATGAGCTTGGCTAGTAATTCATCATTAGTAAAAGAAAGTTTATGGCATGTGGCGGATACCGCCCCTCTACAATAGCCTTACAGATAATTACTAGTTTCTATTAATCTTTGCTCAGCATCAAATCATACCTTTTTAAATCAAAAAATATAATTTTATAAAATATAAGGAAATGTTGTACCTATGTTATACCTGAAAATAAAAAAGCTGAGACATTTATCTCAGCTTTCCCTTGTACCTTGGGTGGGAATCGAACCCACACTTCCGAAGAAACTGGATTTTGAATTTTATTCCTACCCTATACTAAAACCTAACCCTTTAATTTTCAGATTATTTTTTTTTACCTTTCACACTAAAATCATCTTTATAGGCTCCGCTATAGGCTTGCAAAAAATCAAAAAAACTTTCCTTCATAATTTCTTTTAGCGTCGCAATATAAACCTCTAAAGCTATTCTATAAAGGGGAAATTTCCCCTAACTTAATTTGTTAAAATTATCTAAATTTAAATTTTAACTTTTAAAAACTTAATTATGAATAGTCACTACACACCAATTTTGAAAGCAAAATCTGGAGAATTTAAAGCCTTAAAAAAGCTTAAGATTGAAACAAGAGAGAATCTCACTCCACTTTTCGAAATCCCACCAATAACTTATGATTATGTCAACGAGAAACCTTCGAAAACGATTGAGAAACACCTACAGACTATAATTAACGGCATATCTGGTACAGGAAGAAGGCAATTCCCATGTTATATTGATGTTGAATTGTTAGATGAAATTAAAATAAGAAATAAATACATTTTACTCTCTCTTTTAGAAAACTTGAGAGAGAAAAGAGAATTTGGAATACCGGTTATCAGGCTAAAATTTGACAATGATTATTTAAACGAATTAAAACATGAAATTCAAAATAATTCTAAAAGAATTTGCGTAAGACTTACACAAGATGACTTTGAGGATTTTGATTTACAAGTAGAAATAGAAAGAATAATCGAAGTTTTGGAAATAAATCTAAATCAAATTGATATCGTATTAGATTTTGGATTCCTCCGTAACGAACAAGAATCTATGCTAAGTCAATTTTCAAAGTTAATGGTTAATTCGCTTCCGTTTCTGAATGATTATAATAAAATTATACTTTCTCTAACAGCATTTCCCGAAAATCTTTCCGGGATAAGTGGAGATTCTATGGAAAAAATACCTAGATCTGAATTTAAAATCTGGAAGAATATAATTGCATCAAAGATAAAACGTAAACCAGAATTTGGAGACTATGCCATTGCTAATCCAGAATTGTTTGAAATGGATCCTAGAACGATAAGAATGAGTGTAAACCTTAGATACACCATAGCTAATGATTGGTTAATTTTAAAAGGAAGAGATGCTAAGAGATTTGGATATGATCAATTCTACGGTCTATGCGATCAACTAGTTAATCATTCCGGAGAATTTTATGGAGAAGACTTCAGCTGGGGAGATAATGAAATATTAGAAAAATCTCGTCAAATAGGAGGTACTGGTAATGCTACGACCTGGCGACAAATTGGCACTAACCACCACTTAGAACTAGTTGTTGATCAGTTGTCCTCCATCCCTTTCGATTCTTAAGATAAGATCTAACCTCAGAGTTTAATTCTTCAAGGGAAAGAACCTCAGTTAACCTTTGCCATAATGCACGTCTCGGTTTACTTTTGTATCCCCTATCTTTCCCTAATCTTTCTAGGATCTCTAAGGTCTCATTTTTCCATAATAGTTGAGCCAACGATATTGCTTCAATCTTTGGATTTAACTTGCAGTGCCTAACACTCTTTATGGACAAGCTATTTCCCTTCTGATTCTTAGCCTCCATAATACCCCAAAACTCAGGAACCATTTCTTTCACTTCCTCCAAGTGATTTCTCCCAACTACTATAGTAACATAATCGAAAACCTTATTATAATATTGGATTTGTAAAGGTAACCGCTTTAAATTATCTTTTTCACTTTTGATCTCCCATCCCCACAAGTGACCATTCACAACAGCAATATCTATTTTAGAAGATCCTTGACAAATACCTAGTTCATCAATTATAACTGAATCAGGATCATGCTTATAAAAGCTGGAAAGGTAATTAGAATGTAACTCTAATCTAATATCTATATCCTTCATTTTTAAATATTATCAAGATTACATTTTAGAGCTTTTTTCCAAAAGCTCTTGATTTAAAGTAAGTACTTCGACTCCTTTAACGAAAAAATCACCATCATCTGTTACGATTATATAATTATTCTTTTTTGCTAAGTAAAAAAGAAAACTATCGTTGAAATCTAAGCCAAAATCAAATTTAGAAAGAACATGCTTATATTTTATATTTTTACCAAACTCATCATTTTTAAGCTCTACACTCTCTAAGTACGTCTTAAATTCATCAGCGATTAGCATACAACCAGAACGATACTCTTTAGAAGGTCGAAATTGCTCTTTATAGAATCTACTAGCTAATGGTTCTTTTGCACCAATTCTCTCAATAAATTTCTTTAAATAAACTTCTCTTAATAATCTATTCATTACTTCAGAAACCACTAAGGCGGGTAAAATTATATTAGCCCCCTTGCAGTCCACAAGATCAAAAAAGAATTCTCTGTATAAATTAGCTTTCTTTCTATTCTTATTGCTGGATCTAATTACGTTAATCCAAATATTTGCATCAAGTAGAAATTTTTTTTTCGGAGGATCCGTAAGATCATAATCTGTAAGCCTGGCTATACTATAATCACTCATTTAATGAGTTTGAGCATTTTCCAACCATTCGTCATATTTATCTCCCATCTTTACGTTATCTAAAACATCGTTTACCTTTGTCTCAAATATTGGCTGATCGATAGGATAAATAAATTTTACATTAGACTCTTTATCAGGGAACATCATAACGAATTTACCTATAGATTCGTTTAAAAAGGCAGAAGAAAGTAACTCTATACCTTCAAATGAAATTTCTATTTCATTAGAACCCTGAGCAGCCTCATTTAAACTACTAAAAAAGCTTTTACCCTGTTTAGGGTTCGTAGCCAAAGATGATCCTAAAATTTTTTTTAATTCCATTTTCATAGTCTTAAATATAAATATAAAACCTTTTAAAAACAAATTCGATGCAAAAAGGCGTGCAAATTTAGCGTATTTTATCTGAGAAAAGCAAATTAATCACAGAGCCGGCAAATTCACATCCCAGAGACATGGTAAAACCAGGCATAGACTCAGAGTTCCAAAACTTATCACCACTTACAATTTGCATATAGCTATTATTAGCTTCACAGTATTTTAGCAAATTATGTAAACCAAGACCACCAGGCACATCTTTTTTTGTGGTATTTCCACTTTCCAAAGCCCAAATAATTGCAGAACCATGATCTGTTATCTTGGACTCCTTTTCTCTAATTGCAGGTAAAAACCCTACTCCAATATCTACTATCGAAAAATTAAGTAAATTCTTCTTAGGAAAATATTGTCCACAAACAAAAAATGGATCATTTGTCCGCGAATGCTGTATAATATTACTTGATATTTCTGTAAGCTCTTGAGCAATGCCTAATTTTACTTTTCTTGAAAAATTTGGCATCCCTCTATGACCCAAAACATCATTAGTAATATAACTTACAAACTCTTCATCGTTATCTGCATTTGGCTGAAATGATTTAAGTTGAATTGTGGACTCTCTCTCATCTACGGCCTCTCCTTCAATAAACAAACCATTTCTAAAAAGCACACTGTACTCTTTTTGCAAATACTCGAAATCAAGTGCAAATTTCAGCCCATTATCCTTATTCAACTTATACAATATTGCATATAAAACACAGGAAAGATTCGCATCGAAGAATCCCATTTTATACATGTCGATCTCTATGACCTGGTTTTTATAGCCAACGGCTTTATTGTAAAATTGAAATAACTTCTTAATCCCTCTTGAATCTGTATTGAGGTTACCTTCTATATCGATTTTAGTTATTATTCTATTGTTCTGCAAAAGGTTATAACTTAAGATTGATAAACAAAGATATTATTTTTTCAAATTCAAAAAACTTCTAACGCCCGTGACTATAAAAAGATTAATCAAAAAAAATAAAAAAGTAATATCAAAAGCCACATAATTAAACTCTCATTCAATTTATTTTATGATCATTAACTTGCTATAAATACCTGAGCCAATCATAATCGATTAAGTGTTCTAAATTATTGGTTTCTGTTTTATCTGGATTCGATCTCAAATATTTACCAGAATCACCATTGACTACTTTTACCTCTTCTCCAATTTTCCATCCACACAAATTATAATTCAAAATCCAGGTAAATGCAGAATTATTAGGATTCTCTAATAATTGGATGGCATACCTTTTATCAACTTTTTTAGCAAAGCTTACTGAATCATTAGATTTCTCATGAAAAGCATAATGAGTAATAACACCATTCTTGCTCCAGTAACATTTGATAAGATCGCTGATAAGCCTTCGCTACTTCTTCACGCTCTGCAACGGTTTTCTTTTGATTTATGCCGCGATAGTACTTGCATTTAATATTCATCTTCCCGGTTTCGGGATCTCGCCAATAAAAATATGCATACCATTTATCGCCAGGAGCAACACTTTTTCGCCCCTTCTTTTTTGGAATGTAAATTTTTACTTCGGAATATTTCCTCTTACTCATATCGACGATTTCGAACGAAATAGGCTCCTTTGTAGGCTCCTTTGTAGGCTCCTTTGTGATATTCACCTCAATTTTCATACAAGTAATATTGAGGGCTAAAAACAACAAAACCCCTGTAATTGCAGGGGTTTTGCTCTCTAGTACCTTGGGTGGGAATCGAACCCACACTCTCGAAAGAACTGGAT
>CETA01045810.1_pt1 | contig 20627 bp, 17 predicted proteins | sample 531251 | NCBI WGS metagenome assembly CETA01 (sample SAMEA2622362, study PRJEB7988) | marine metagenome | biome: marine biome (ENVO:00000447); feature: mesopelagic zone (ENVO:00000213); material: "saline water (ENVO:00002010), including plankton (ENVO:xxxxxxxx)" | depth 380 m
GCTGTAGGATTCAGAGCGAAGGTAGAACGTATAGATGTTGCCGCTCTCGGCATATGCGATGAGATTGGTGTCGACACCGGGAAAGTTCGCCTTGACGACGATGTTCTTCGAGTTCGGAAGGCCCACGTTGAAGCCGGCATCGTCACCCACATAGGCTTCGACGATTTCCTCTCCATCGGGGAGCTTGATCGTGGTGATCATGCCTTCGCGGATGCGGACAGGAAAAGCCTGCTGCGGGTCATATACGTAGCGGACATAACCAGGGCGCTCCTTGCTCTCGCCGCGATCGCGCAGGTATTCGTTCCACGCATTCTGGGTCAGGCCCAAGGGACCCGTGACCTGCGGAGCTTCTTCATCTTGTGCGATTGCCGGAGAACCGCAAAGAACGGATCCGGAAATGCAGAGTGCTGCGATCAGACGCTTCATGTCAGTTCCTCTGCGTGACGGAGTAGTCGGTGACCGTGAAGCCCAGCGGATTGAGCAAGCGCTTGTCGTAGCTTACGCGCTGAGGTTCGTAGGCGATGTTCATGGTGGCGAGCCAGCGCTTCGTTGCCGAGGGAGGCGTGAGGTCTGACTGTATCAGGCTGGTGTCGCCAGATGCCGCTTCGATGCTGGTGGACGGATCAGCAGTCAGCGTGCCACCACGGCCGCCCAGCGAGTCGATGGTCGTGAAGGAGACCTGCCAGGTGTCCGGCCGGATCATCGTCGCCGATTCGATTTCGATCTGGCGGTTGAAGCCGCGGGCCATCATCTGGTTGCGTTCGTTCTTCGCAGCCGCATCGAACTGGCCGTATTCGTCTTCGGCAGTCATGGCGGCCAGCTTCGAGTCCGGTCCCCATTGCGCGTCCATACGGCTGTTGATGGGCGCAAAGGTATGACGCATCTTCACGTATTCGCGGACACTCGCCTCAGTAGCATACTGGATGCCCGGGGCGCCTGACGAGATCGGCTCGAGCGCTACAACCTGCTCGTCGCTGTCCTTGAAGGTCACGAGATAGGGATAGACCTGCTGAAGCGGCATCATCCCGATGATGAGTGCTACCAGCGCGACGTTGCTGACGGCACTGACACCGAGACCGATGGTGGTCATCCGCAGAGCGCGTTCGATTACACGCTGACGCGTCGGGTTCCCGTCGACATCAGCTGGATAAGGTCCAAGCTGATCGCCTTCGGTGGGCGCTGCAGTTGCCTTGGATTTCGGTGTATCTTTCTTGCCGAACATTAGCGGTCGTCCTTAACGATATCGGTGTTCACCGCACCGGTTTTGGCGGCTTCTTCCTTGCGCTTTTGGCGCTCTTTGTGATTTTCCTCGCTCTCGAGACCACCGCAGTTGCATGGCGATGCCTGGAGATCGTTTACGCCTCGTCCAATCCCGATAGGAGCGGGTGTCTGGATCGGCTGAGTTGCACAAGCAGCCAAGCTCAATGCGATCAGAGGTGCGGTTTTCTTCACTCGTTCCCTCGCGATAAGAGTTGCGGTCCATCGGTGGTTTTAGGATGGGAATCGCGCAAGTGGTAGCGAAGCGTGGAATTTTTTATGAGATAAAAGAAGAGGGGCCGGAATCTCCGGCCCCTCATTGCTTTGCTTGTCCCTCACTGCTGGGGAGGAGGCGGTCCCAAGGGGTTTCTTGGATCCCGAGGATCGCGCTCCAGATCCGGCGGAATTGTCGGAGACGGAGAGGGGTTGGGAACGCTATTGGGCGTGGTTCCCGGCGACGAGGGAGCTTCGGCCGGCTGGCCATTCAACAGATTGTTGATGTTCTGCAGCACCGCTGCAGCCTGATTGGTAGGAACCTCTTCTCCGGTCTGCTGAATCTGCTGGCCAAGCTGGTTGGCTTCCGCGATCAGCTCCTGAAGCTTCTGGCGCGCCGCTTCCGGCGAGAGAGTATATCCGGCACTCTCACTTTCTTCAGCCGCGATTGCATTGACCTGATCAGCCACGTCAGAAGCCTCGGATGCATAGTTGCGCATCCACGCCTCTTCGAGGCGAGCCTCGTTGTAGGCGAGCAGGAGATCGCGATATTCATCGTTGTCGTCGTCGCCATCGATGTAGTTGTCGAGACGCCCATCGAGCAGCGAGTTAGCCATATCGAGGGTGATCTTGTTCTTGAGCGGATCCCCCCAGGTGCCGATGAACTGACGCGGATCCACGTCGTTTTCCATCATGGCCGCTGCGTCGATATTACGGTCACGGAACGCACCGCTCAGCTGTCCGATGGGCCGCTCGCGAAGGGCCGCAAGCTGGGTATCGATACGATTGAGTTCTGAAATCGTGGTGTCGACGATGTAGTTTGCCCGGCGACTATCCCACGACCGCGCGCGGTTACGGAAATTGTTGAGAGCCTGCTCGCGACGGGTCTCGGCATTTTCGTAACGATCCTGAACCGCCTGTGCGTCCTCACGAACCGTTTCCACACCCTGAGCAATGTTCAGAGCAAGAAGCGTCGAGCGGATCATCGCTTCGATGTCCTCGAGACGATCCTGCATTCCCCAAGCAGGGCTACGAGCGGGAACCGCAGGTGCATCATTCGTGCGACCGAGACGGACATTTTCACCCTGCTCGATCGGGGCAGAGAGCGCCTTCTGGACAGAAACGTTCTGAAGGTAGACCGAGAACAGCTGGTCACGCTGGGTCTGCTGTCGCAGCAATTCGAGGCGCATCTGGCTGTTGATAGCCCAGTCACCACGAAGGTCCTGCGATGTATTTGCAGCCTTGCTCAGGCAGAACATGCGTTTTTCCGATCCCTTCGCATATTCTCTTGCCTGAAGAGACATGGCCAGGGCATCGACGTTTGCAGAAACAGCTTCATCGTTCCTGCGCGCAGCGGTCTGCTTCAGGGAGTCGGTCCCGCCACCGGGCTCATCATAGAGCCGGGCGCCAAAGCTCTGGACCGTCTGAGAGAATCCGCCGCTTGCCATTTCAGAGAAGGTTTCGCCTTCTCCCGGAGCGACATTGATTCCAGCACCCTGAAGCGACATGACGCCGTCGATGGCTCCGGAAATCGAATCAGCCGTAGCCTTCGTTTCCTGCACCGTCTTGACCATGTCCTGCAAGCGTTCGACTTGCTGAGCATGTTCGCGGGCCATGTCTGCCAGCTTCTTGTAATCGAAGACGATGCACGGCGGAGGCATCAGCGGGCTCGGACATGGTCCGATGAGCTGAGCATGAGCTGCCGTTGACCAGAATGCACCACCGCCCACGACTGTGACGGCCAGAGAGGCCATCAACAGTCCGTGGGTCATTTTCCTTCCGCTACGCATGACCGCGTCACCTTTCCTTATGAATGCTTGGTTGTTGGTCAGACGTGTCAGCGGGTTTCGGTTACCTGGTTGGCCATGTTACCGGTCGACTGGACTTCGAGCAGCTGAGCCAGAAGCTGGGTCTGGATGATCGACTGCTGAAGCTGCGCCATTCCCACCGCGGTGTTGTTCTGAACGTCTGTGCGCAGGTCAGTAGAAGCCGACATCTGCTCGGTAAGAGCCTTGATGGTTGCTTCGCTTTCGCCGAGACGAGTCTTGGTCGCAACGGCGGTTGCGAAGCCAGCGGTAGCAGAATCGCGCAGAGCTGCTTCACGAACGGCCTGACGCTGGTTCACTTCGTCGATGCCAGCGTTGTTGCCGCCATAGAAGGTCGAGATCGCAAACCGGCGACCGGCATCGATCGAGGTGCGCGCTTCAGCGGCTGCACCGGCATCGATATTGAGCTGACGCCCAAGGTTCGAATTCGGAAGGCCGTCGAGAATGCCCGGAATCGTCTGACGGAATTCCGAGAGGAGGCCGTCTCCATTGGTTTCGAGGTTCAGGCCGGCGCGCTGAAGGATGTTACCGATCTCACCTTCGCCGATCGCGCCGATGGTGTTCTTCATTTCCGAGATCTGCTCGACCTGGGCCTTCATCTGCTGAACCTGCTGAACACCGTTCTGGACCACCTTGATGGTCTGAGCGATGTTGCTCGGATCGACGACGGGGATGCCCTGCGCTGAGGCAGAGGCGGGGATCATGGCCGCTGCGAGAGCGACGCTTGCTACGAGGATCTTTTTCATTGTGGATGCTCCCTAGTTTGTGGCGGCAAGATAGTGGTTGAGGGCGTCCTTACCGTGGAGGCGTTCCATTTCCTCCATCAGCTGCACGTTCCTACGACCTGAGTGGTAGATGTTCATGAGCGGACCAAGCGCTGACAGGTTCGTGTCGAGAATTACCGACTCGCCGACTTCACCGTAGCGCTTTACCAGCACGGCATACTTCTTCTTCTTGAAGCTTCGGCCGAGGACGAAGTCGAGCTCGCGCTGTGTCAGGCGCCAGTCCGCATAATCCTCTTCATCGGCTGCAGGGTTACGGAAGAAGAAGACTGTGGGGCACTGGCCACGAATAACGTCGCCCAGGCCGAGTTCCTGCGGCGCTGTCGGTCGCTGGAAGCAGGAAATGATAACCTGACGCTCCTTACGGCCTTCCTGAAGCAGCTTGCGATAACGGAACTGGAAGTTCTCGTTGCGCAGCAGGGGTTCTGTTTCGTCGATGAAGATAAGGCGGGGATCGCCCTTGGCTTCGACCAGGATGCGGTGCATGAGGTAGCTCACCATGGCCGGACCAAGCTTCTGATCGGTCAGGATGTTGGTGAAATCGAAGCCACCGACGCGCTGCGAGATATCCAGAGCATCTTCAGGCGCGCAAACGATAGACCCATACTGTGACGGGTTCGTCCACGCAGTGAAGCGCTCACGCAGCTCAGACTTGGCCGGGAACATCGTCGTGTAGAGATGGCGCAGGTTGCGATACTTGCGATCGATCTGTGGGTCGAAAATCAGCTCGACGGCGTCAGAAATCTGCGAGGCGAACTCATAATCGTCTTCCTTGACGTCGCCGATCATGCGCAGCCACTCCTGAAGGAACTGGCGGTTTTCACCATTGTCCTCGATCTGGAGGGGATTCAGAGAGACCGGATTCTTGTCCTGATCGCCATCGAAGAACAGATAGGCGCCGTCGAGGGCCTTAGTGACCACTTCGCAGCCTCGGCCACGGTCGAAGAAGAACGTCTTCAGATCGGGATGACGCAGAGCCATAGAGGCAAGGAAAGTGATCAGAGTGGTTTTACCTGCGCCCGACGGACCGATAGAAACACAATGACCAAGCGGAGGGCTACCGCCGCCGGGTGCGTGGAACTGGAACGCATAGGGCGCCCCCTCGATGGTCTGGAACATCGCGATGGGACCTTGACCCCAGTCGGAATTGAGCTCGCCTGACGGGCTCAGGTGAAAAGTCGAGAGAATGCCGACTTCGCCGGTGAGCAGGCTCATGGAGCGGCTCTGGGAATCGAAACCCGGGAACTGGCTGAACCAATGCTGCACCATAGTGTGCTTCGGCCAGACAGGCGTGATACCCACCGAGCGCATCTGGTTGACCGCAGAGCGGGCCTTGAGAACGTCTTCCGGCGTATCACCGTAAATCGTAATCAGGGTCTGGACGGAGAAGATCTCCTGCTCTTCCTCCGACCCTGGCTGGAGCGCGGTTTCGACTTCGTAGAACTGCTCGGCGGAATCGGATCCGGGATTGAGACCCGGCGCCATCTTTGCCTTCCACGCAATTTCAGCCATGGCCTTCGTCTTGCCGATGGGCAGGACGTCGTGACACACGGTGAACTCGACCGGATTGGAAAGCAGTTCGAGCATGAACGCTTCGGACATGGCGGTAGGCCATTCCTCGATTACGAGCGTAGCAGCATAGCGCTTCTGGGAGCCGCTGCTGAATTCGAACATGCCGAGGTCGGAATCGTAGCGGACATTGTCCGTGGTGATAGCGTATGAAAGATCGCCGCGAAGCTCCTTGGTAAAAGGAACGGGACGGCTTACCGGCGACAGCATGCGTCCAAAGAATGCTGCAGGGGTAAGCTTCTCGTAACGAATCTCATCGAGGTCGATGCCGTCCTCAAGATATTCCGTAGATTCGAGACGATCGAGAAGCTCGACGACCTGATAATCGGAGAGAATCGATTTGGTCTGCTCGATAGCTTCATCGAGAACCGTGTCCATGCCCTGCTTGGACTTGTGACTGAGAACGATGTAATACTCGGTGGAGAGCGCCTCAGGCAGATTGCTTGCCCAAGTCTCGGAGACGCGCTTCATCACGCCATGCGTGTTTTCGTAGTTTGCAGCACGCGGAAGACGGTCGCGGATCAGGAAGATACGGACGCGAATGCCTTCCTTGGACATTTGGTCGAGCCAGTTTTCGCGGGCTTGAAGATACTGCTGCTGCTGTGCGCTCTCATTAAAGCGCAGGTCGACGCCGCGCACAGAGAGAACTGCAGTGTGCAGATTGTCTTCGCCGATGATGATCCGGCCGTCGCGGTCCATCTTGTTGAACTTGATATGGTCGCCAAGCCGGGTGGCCTTGGGCGAAGGAATGAATTTCCTGGAGATCGCCGGCACAACAAAGGCCAACGCGGCGGCAACAGCGATTGCCGCGAAAATAAAACCCAGCACCGGAATAATTACGGAAGGCTGATAGATGTAGTTCTGGAGCGGACTGGACATTCGAGCTTCCTGATATTCCGTGTGTTAGATGTTTGAGAATTCGTAGTTCCCGGCCGGTTCGGACGAGAGATTTGTGGTTCCCGTTCGGCGGTTCTCGATTCCGGTCACGATAGAAGCTGCATACTGAGCTTTCGAACCGATCATCACGGCGGCAAAGTGACCGCCCATGATTCCGATGACGAGAACGATGGGACCCGCGCTTCCTCCGAAGATGGCTGCGCCAAGGCCAGCCAGCACGAATGAGAGGCCGAAGAAAAAGACAGCGGGGGCCCACGGTGCCCACAGGATCCTGAAAGGCCTGGCCACCGATGGGAAATGCCGTTGCTGACAAACGCCCCGCATGTCTTTCTCCTCAGATTACGCGATTACGCGCCGATGCCGGTGACCGAAGCGCCAGCGAAAGCGTCGATCAGCGTCGGGACGAGAGCGAAAACGACGGCGGCGACGAGGCAGCTGACGATCCACTTGACCTTGACCTGGCCCCACAGCATCGGAGCGACGCCGACGAGCAGGGACACGGCCGCGCCCACGTAAAGAATGGTCTTGCCGGTGTTGAAGGCCGAGCGGGCCTGACCGGAGACGCGATCCTCGAAGGTGCCGAAGGCATCCTGCGCGAACGCGGGTTCGACCATTGCGAAGAGGGTAACAGTGAAGAGAGCCGCGAATGCGAAGAGGCGGCCCCAGTTGAATTCGGTCGCAGTGGACCGGGCATATGCCAACATGGTGTGGTTCCTTTGTTTCCGTGTTCCGGGACCCGCATTCGGGTTCCATTGCTTGGTTCCTACGGGAGTCGCCTCCCGACTAGGCGTTATGGAACGGAAATTTTGAACTCGCAAGCGTCATCCTCAAAATTTTACAGCAAGCCATCCTAAACGCTTGCAAAATGAGGGCCTGCATCCTCGTCCAGAACCATGGCAGGATTGCTTGGAGAGCCGGCATCCCGCTGTTTACGGTAGTTTGAAGCCAGATTTTCCAGCCAGGCATCAGGATGGTTATCTTGGCGTCGAATCGAAAAGTTGGCAGAAGCCGAGTGAAGAAGGGATTTCGAATCGCGCGGTTTACCGTCTACGTCTGACTGCGCAGCGATCACGATGGCGATATTGAGATCGTCGGCCAGGCGAGTCAAAGTCTGGTCAACATTCATGAGATGCTCGACCAGACGAGTGCTGGGGTCCCTTCCTACAATCTGATAATAATCGAGCATCACCAGCTCAACGCCGTATTTGCGGACGCTCCGCTGTATGACCGAGGATATTTCCTCGAGATGGGCTCCAGGGCGGTGGTAGTAGAGGATCGAATCGCGCAACGGGTCCGAGACGTATGCCTCGATCTGGTCGGCCTTCTCTTTATACTCGCGCTCTAGATAAGCCATGTTCATGGAAAGAGAGCGGCACATGTTGAGAGTCTCGACGTCGGTCTGGTTGCGCTCAAGTGTCACGAACAAAACCTTGGCCTTGTTGTCGGGGCTCTTTTCCCCTTCCCCATAAGCCACATTGTAACCGATCGTCGCCAGCAGGGTCGTCTTGCCGATCTTGTATTTTCCGCTGATCGATATGACCCGCTTGAGCTCAAGCCCACCACCCAAGACATGGTCGAGCTTCGCGATGCCTGTTTGGAGGCGCCTGACAGGCTTGCCAAAGTTCTCGGTCAATTCGCCCGCTACCTGCCGCGAGGTCATGATAGGGTGCCGGCGAACTTCTACTGCAACATCGGCAGCACCGCGCAAGAGCGACACTGCCTTGCCCATTTCTTTTTCGTCTTGAGCTTCTGCCAGGTTGTCGGTTGCCCGGCGAATAAGAGATGAAGAGCGACGCTTGCGCGAATCGAACATGAAGCGATCGAGAGTGCGCGCGTGCAAGTCTCGTGATCCCGGCCAGCGTGCCGCAGCCTTGACGTAGAACTGGGCAAGTTCTTCCAGATCGTCCTGGCGTGCAATTGCGCGCAAGGCGTCTGGTGTGAGAGCCTCTCCCTCAGCATCGGAAGTAAGGAAGTAGCTCCAGATCTTTCCTGCCCGGTCGTCCTTGAAGTCTTTGGGCTCGAGCCCGTGGTCGATACTGCGCCGGGCAAGTTCGAAGTCAGCGAGCGCTCCTGAAATCAGGATGGTTTCAGATTCGTCCTTGCTCATTCGACCTCCATAATGCCGGCATCTTCTTCGAAGGCGGGCGGTGTTTCGTGTTCTTCATACGGCTTGTATACGAGACGCCCGCTATCGCTTCGCCAGACCTTGAGGCGCCCCTTCTGGCCACTTGTCGATCGGGGATGATCTCTGCAGGTCCAGCCCAGAAACTCCCATGCTCCATCTTTGCGCGCAGGAACCTGACGTCTGACGGCTCTCGGCACATGCGGCGAACTCACCTGCTTTTGCGGCAAGGCATCGTCTCGGTAATTGGAGAGGGCACGTGACAGATAGCGCTCTGGACTTGCAACGCGGCGGCCTTTCATCTTCTCGGTGACCGTGAGCACAGCATCGGCGCCGAACTCCTTGATGAATCGGTCTACAAGGGATGCTGCGCGAACGTTGCTTATTCCCAAGGTCACGAGATGCGCGGTTGCGACACGGCCTTCAGGCGTATTGGAGGATGGATGGTCACCTTTTGTTCCCTGACCATCCGCATGAGATCCGTCGGCATACTTTCTCATCGGCACGACGTTGCTTTCTTCGACCTCCTGCTCGAGTTCGAAGCGCTTCTCGCGAGCCTTGGCTCGTTTGGCCGATATCGCGATGTCTTTGTGCCGGGCATTGGTGAAAGCTTCGACATCGATGATATTGAGAGCCAAGGCAGTTGAGTCGAACAGATCCACAGCGTGCGCAATTGCGGAGCGCGTCTCGCCGTCCTTGGCCTCCTCTTCGTCAAGGAAGATTGTTTCGCCCTGATAGCACCGCCAACCCCACGAGAGGATCCGGCCTGATATAGCAGGCGGCATACTCGCCATGCGCTCGACGATCTTGCGTGGAAGTTTGAGAGGAGGAACGCGGCTCACGACTTTCTCTTTTCCCTTCTCTGCTCGAGCTCGATTCGTGCCTCTTCGTATCTGCGATAAAGGCGGTCCACCTTCTGCTCCTCGAAGTCTTCATCGGTGATCTCGTTTCCAGGGCAGGAGAACGCCTTGCTGATACGCTGCCTGGTTGAACGATGCCACTTGATATTTTCAGTGAGCCAGCGACTGAATTCGACGTGGGTTATGCCGTGCTTGGAAAGCAGAACTCCAAGCGCAGGACCATTGACCAGGCACACGGCAATTTTCCGGCCGAGAGGATTATCGAAACGCTCTTTATCCGGCATTGTCCGGTTAAACATATCATCGACGGATATTTCTCCGCCAGATGCCATGGCTATGCGCAGGGCGTCGACATACTTGATGGTCTTTTCAGGATTGTCGCGCCATTCAATCAGTTTCTCTTCATCTAGGCCTGTTTTGTCAATGAGATGAGCGAAGCGCCTCACGCCGAGGCTGGAAAGAAACTTCGCGAGGGGATCGGGTTTGCGCTTTTTGCGGCTGTCCGCAGACCTTTCGCTCGTCACGTTTGTCTTTCTCTGATTACGAATTTCTCGTAACTTCTAGGATGAGGGACTTGACTTGGCAAGCGTCTCGGTGTAGCGAAATTTCCACCAGAGAAGGAACCTTCCATCTTTTGGGGCTTTGAGGATGGCGAACGTGATTGTTCTGTCTTTTCCATCCCAAGGTAACGGAATGCTCACTTCCTTCGTTCAAGGAAGTGAGGGGTCGCGAAGAGACGAGTTGTTTCCGGAGGAATCGCCTCCAGATATGTGCTCGAAGAAGTAACCCATCCGAAGGAGTCATCCACAAATGGCAACTGCAGCTAGAAAAATCGAAACCGTCCAGCCTCTGCCCGTAACGCAGAAGGCAAATGGTCAGGTCGTGCCGCTGGAAGAAAATGGCGTCGTTCGTTCGACTGTTTTCCCCAACCGGCTTCGCGACCTTCGGCGCGAGAAAGGCTTTGAATCTCTCACGGAGTTTCATTCCAAGCTTCCCGAAGTGACCTACTCGCGTCTTGCGAAGATCGAGCGTGGCCAGATTTTCCCGCGTCCTGACGAACTTCTCTCGATCGCCGACAAGCTCGGCTGCGAGGCGGAAGATCTTCTTATTGACGTGACGGATCCCTCTTTCGACAGGGAAGCCTGGGCGAAGGAAAATGTTGAAGCATCGCTCGCCTTCCGCGGCGGCGCCATGCAGGACATGCGGATCGGTGCCGCGCTCCGTCTGCGCCGTCACGAACTCGAGCGATCGACGACCGACATGAAAGACTTCGGTCTTCCTGCGGCAACCGTCAGCCGCATCGAGAATGCTGACCGGCCGTTCAAACGCTGGACGCCTGACATCGTCAAGGGCGTGAAGAAAGTCTTCGGCGTGAACAGCATGGTCAAGCTGATGGAAAAGGTCGATGCCTACGAGGCGAAGGGCGAACTCGGGCCGATGATGGTGGATCTCTTCTCCACCGGTTCTCTGAGAGCGCGTCAGGCCGGTCCGTTCGCTCAGCTCGCCGCCGCTATTCCTGGCGACAAGGGAAAGATGATCGCGAGGTCCATGGAGATCGATGCACTCTCCGCGACCGGCGAGCTTTCCCCGATCCGTGAAGCGGTGTCGAAGACGGCGAACATTCCGGTGTTCGAGGGCGTCTCTTTGAGCGATGGCTCGATGGTCCTGCGTCCGACGGAAGACGCGGTCCGCCGCAAGGGTGGAACGCAGGCTGTTGCAATCAGGTCTGATCGCAAGATCCTTGGCCCTCTCGACCCGCGCTCTGTCATGATCTTCGAGAAGATCGATCGCGATGATGTCGAGGAGAACATGGTTCTTGCCGTGCTTCGTAATCGGTCGGTCACGATCGGCGCGGTGCACAAGATGGGCCGTGGTTTCCGTCTCGTCCAGCCGGACAGTGAGAACTCGATCTGTCTCTCTGCCATCGAAGGCGATATCGCGAAGATGGTTCAGGTGTCCTACCCGAACTGAGAGAGATTGAACTGAAAAAGGAAAGGGGCGCCACTGGCGCCCCTTTTTATTTGCCTCGAAAACGCTTCGGGAAAAGAGCGCGCATTTGAACACCGAAGTGCGCATTTGCGCATTCCTTTGGCACTAGCGGTTCTTGTCTCGATCCGAAATGCCCCGTCCCCGCTGGCGAGTGCGATCTTCAATGCCGTCCCAATCACGCTGCAAGCGAGCCCGGACCTGGGGATCGTATTCTTCAAGCGAGGCAAGCAGACGACGATCTTCTCTGATGATCGCAGCAGCCTTTTCCCTTGCGTCACGATCACGCTTTTCATCGGCTTCGATCCAGGCATCCAACTTGGGGCTGACACCCTTCTCAAGTTTGCGTCCATTGCTGCGCTCATAGGTCTTGCCGCTTCCCTCTGCGATGGCATCGTCAGAAAGGATTGCGCCGCGACGCTTCTGTGAGCTCTGGTCGTCATTCTTGTTGTTGGCGCTGGAAGTCGTGGCCGCAGCGTCTTCTCCCGAGATACGACGAACACCGTATTCGCGATCTTCGGTTGGCTGAACGTTGCGCCGGAGACGGCCGTCGGGGCCGCGAACAAACAGCGAGGGCTGCTCTGGCTCTTTTGCCGGCTCTTTCTTATCCGCCTTCTCTTCGGTCTTTGCAGGCTTGTCGTTCTGTTCCACCAGCTCGGACTTGTCCTTGCTCTGGTCCTTGGCGCTCGAGGTTTTCGCTGCCTCTGAAACAGGAGCTTCTGCCTTGATCTCTTCCGCCTGTGTCTTGCGAGGATCGAACTTATCGAGACGGTTGCGAATGACAGCATCCTCTACAGCGCGTCGCACCTGCGGATCGCGAGCATAGTCCTTTGCCAACTTGACGAGTTCCTTGGGAGCCGTGGCTGCAAGCGGTGATCCGTTTTCCGATTCCTTTTCCGCAATAGCCGAAGGGTTCTTTGCCAGATAGGCAACGACACGCTTCACTGCTCGGTCATGCTTTCCAAGGATGCCTTCCATACGGGCAACGGAACGCTTGTCCTCGATGACGAGATTTGCCGGGGCCTTGTAAAGCGCAACGTCTTCACGCGAGAAAGTGATCTCGAGCTTGTCTCCCATGCGCACCGCGGCCGGACGGAGGAACTTCGCTCGAGTGAGATCGAGAACGCGTTCAACTTCCTTGCGCTGGTTTTGCTCGTCATCCCGAACCCTCTGTGGCTCCGACTTTGCAGCAGACTGCTTGCTCTCTGTCTGCTTGCTGGAAGCCGGAACCTTGTCCGAGACGGATGCTGTTTCGGAGCTGTTCACGCCGTTGGCTTGCGAAGTGGTGTTGTCGGGCCTTGCGGGAGCGGCATTTTCCTTCCCTCTTTCCGTGACATCACGTTCATCATTCTTGACGTTGTTCGAGCGCTTCTGATCGCGAACGGTTTTGATGGCCGCCTCTACTGCGGGCGCCACGTCAGGTTCGTCAGCGAACATGCGCCAGGCTTGCTGGAGCCTGCGATCTTTTGAAGCCAGCCGGAAACGCTCGGAAGGATTGGCATCGATGCGTTCGGCATCTCCAGCCTTCTGAGCGACAAGCATGCGAGGATTTTTTTTGATAGCCTCGAGCAGGCCGGCGACGAGTTTGTCGTGGTTCTCTTTGACGCGTCCGAGCCGCTTCTGGGTGCGCTCGTATCCTTCGGAGCCAATGACCTCGAGATCCTTGTCTGTCTTGACGCGAGGCACGACGAGGCCGTTTTCTTCGACCATGCGGACGTCACGGTCGAGAACGCGCTTGATGAAGCCTTCGACTTCTCCCTTGCTGAGACCTGATGCTGGGGCCTTGGCCTGGACCTTTGTGGGATCCTTTCCATTGCCGGCAGGAGAATTGTTCTCACGCTCCTTGCGCGCACCTTTGCCCTTGGCGACGATGTCATCGACCGTGTCCTCGTGCTTCTTGGCGCGAGTCTCGTGCGTGGCGGCGGACATTTCACTGGAAGCGATCTGTCCGATTTCGTCAGCCATGAAGAGCTTCAGGCCCAGTAGGTGTGCTTTGGCTTCGTCGAGCTTTTCCTGGTAGCGAGAGGCATTGTTCTTCTGGCGCTGGGTCGCCCTATTCTCGTTGATAGCCTTGAGGTGCTTCTCTGCCATCTTTTCGAGTTTGAGGGCGCGGGACTGAAGTCGCTCGTAATGCTCTTGCAGGTTGAGAGCGATGGCACGGTGTTCTGATGCCTTGCGGGCTTCCTGCTCCCAGCGGATCATTTCACGCTCGGCATGATCCCTTTCGCCATCGGTGACATCGGCGACTGCAAGCGACTTTTTCCAGTCACCCAGTTTGCGCTCAATCTCACGCTCGGTCTTGATCCGCTTGTTCTCGAGATTGTCGCGGATGTATTCCCACTGGTTCTCTTCATTGAAGACGCCAGCTTCGGTGGGAACGCCAAGCGACTCCAGCCTGGCAGCCTGGGTGCCAAGGTGAACGTCGGGCCGCTTGTGAATGCCCATCTCGGAATACTTGCGCGGATCGAGGCGCCGGTCCTTGCTCGCCGCCTCGAGTTCGCGGTTGGTCAGTTCTGCCAGCTTCTTGCGAAGCGAAGGGATGAACTTGCGGCCGTTGACCTCGCGGTCTTTTGGCTTTGCGAAAGGATAAGCGGTTTTCTTGTGACGGCATGCAGTCTGGTATTCGTAAGGAATACTGAAATCCCATTTGCCATGATGCTCTGAGAGATCGGTCTCAAGAGCGGCCTTGGCAACAGCATGCCTGTCGGAAACCTGCCTGGGCGCATCGTCTGCGAGTTCCCAGAGGTGATCTTCGGCTTTACCCGTGAAGCGGCTGACAGGTCGATCGTGATAGACGAGATGGAAGTGCCAGTTGCGATCGTCGTTGGTATGGTCAGGCGAGTGCATGACCGCGATGTAAGGAAGGTTGCGCTTCTCGAACTCTTCGGCAAATCCCTTGAGGATACGGACCCGGGCCTCAGGGTCGACGTCGTAAGGGAGTTCTCCCACCACACGAAACTGGACACGCCCACCGCGGCCGTCCTCGAAACGAGCACCAAACGAGGTCTCGGCTTCGCGATCTTCTCGCGCTGCCTTCTGCTCGTCGGTCTCGTCGTCGGGACGCTTCTCGCGTGGCCGCCAGCCATAGCGGGACATGAGCTTGCGGACCTCTTCGTTGTCCCCGGTGCGCACGACAACTTCCTGATCGGTATCGCCGGCTTCGATCGACTGGCGCAGGATCTTGGGGCAGTCCTCGTCCTCGGCGACTTTCTTCCAGAACTCTTCGTTACCGCGAAGCAGAATGCGCATGCGGTCTTCCGAAGGATTGGCCTCGCGCTTTTCCACCTCTTGCCAGAAGTCGCGCCGCTCCTTCGGATCTTCAGAGATATTTGTGAAGAGAACAGCTGAGCCGTTATCGTCGTGTGCGAGAGCTTCTTCGCGCTCGATGTAGATACCGGCCAAGGCGCCTACGCCCATTGCCTCTGCGACCTTGCCGGTATCACTGTTGTCTTGCGCAAGGCCCAAGCGCTCAGCGAGTTCAGGATCGGTCTTCGCAATGTCCTGCAGCTCTTTCTCGATCTTGTCGAGATCGTCTGCGTGGGCCTTTGCCACTGCGCCATCGCGCTCGATGTATTTCGCGTGGTCTTTTGCGGCGCCCTTACGGTTCTTGGTGCCCTTGGCTGTGGTCTTCTCGTGATTGGTCTTGCTGATCGCCTCGTGGGAGAAGTGAAAGCTGGTAGCACCGTCAGCATTGGCAATGCGGCGAGGACGCACCGTGGGAATGTTGAGTTTGGTCGGACGCAGCATGGCTTCGCGAGGAGTCTCGGAGCCAACGTCCACATCGTCCCAGTTGTCCATCCGGGCACGGCCGCGAGCCTTGCCGCCGACCTTGCCGGTGATTGCATTGTCACCACCAGGCACGCTGAGGTTGGGTCCACTGACCATGGGCTTGCCATCGACGCCGCCCATCATGTTCATGCGGGCCTTCTTGAACAGGTCGGGTCCACTGCGAGCACCGGCGCTTGATTTCGAGCCGCGGCTGTCTGTCAGCTTGGGCTCGCCATTGGCATCGAGCGTGCCTCCACCCTGACGCAACGCACTCGACTTCTCTTCGAAGGAGCGAACGCGGCTGCGTGCCAAACTGAGTTCAGGATCGTCGATCTGGGTGGCCATGGGTGAATTATGACATGGGCCACGTCATTTCGGCAAGCGCGATGAGATGGAAAATGAGGATGGAATGCTGGCTTGTGTCGGCGTTCAGCGAAAGCCCCAGAGCGATCGTGCGATCTTGATTCCTCTCTTGGTTGCTGGAAGCTCTGAATCGTCACAGAAGGTGGGATCGATTTGTCGGCGCACATCAGTCCACTTTACGAGATTGGGCTCGAGCAGAAAGTGGATTTCGTTTTCTGCGAGGTGAATGTCGACAACGGTGCAACCTTCGTTCAGCCCGGAGATGATGACGACCTGCTCAAGTGGGAATGGACCCTGCCTTACTTTTGCTACGAGCGCGCGCCGCGTGGAATCTGGGATCTCGTTTCGTAAGATCAGAAGGCGGTAGGGTCCGTCGATCAGGGCGTGATCGTCATCAGGGCCTCCGTCCCTTACAACGACAGCGTGTCCGTCTGTGGCCACACCGCGGTTTCGCATAGCGCCTTGGGCGCCATCCTCGACTTCAATTCCGATATCCGTCCCGGTCATATCTCCCCGCTCATCCTTGGACACCTTCAGGCGCAGCTGATCGCGATGTCTGACTGCCAAGGTTTCGACTGTGGTTATCAGGTCCTTGGCCAAGGTCGGGGATGACCTTGCAGTGTTGATTAGAAATCCTGCTCCGATGGTTCCGATCTCTAGCCGTGATGCAATCTGGCTGCGATTGAGTGCAACGCTGAGCGCCGAACCAGCTTCGCGTGATTGTATTCGGACAAACCACAGCGTTGCCAGTGCGGAGCCGAACACAAACCCTGATAGGCCTCCAAGGATATTGAGGACCGGACCAAAGTCAGAGAGCCAGATGTAAAGCGCGGTCCCGGCTGTGATGAGACAAGCAAGGATGGAGAGCGCATGCACGAATGCTATTCGATCCTTCATGACGGGCCTCCTGGCTGGTCTAGAGTTGAATATCTACGATGGCGGGTGTCTCCCCTGCGGCGTAGGCAAGCGCACGCAGAAGACGCTCGGCGTCGGGCCGAGCGCGATGGATGGAAGGATTGTCTTCCAGCCACTCTGTGATGGTTTCCTGATCGCAGGTGCTAAGCATGTCGATCAATCCACCCCAGCTTCCCAGAGAGAAGTCGGGGCTCTTGCTGGCGGCAACAGACAGGCGGGTAAGCCAATACATGTCATAGCTTCCACCATCGCAGTAGGCCGTCCGCTCGTTCGCCAGACGGTTTGCCAGTGTTAGGGCACTGGCAGGAGGGATGCCGTGTGCAAGATCGGGTGGGGACAATCCGTGAAGCTCCTGAGCTTCTTTTGTCCAGCTCTGGCTGGCGCACCACTGCTTGGTAGGAATGATGAGACTAGACCATCCAGCAATGCAGCTGCCAAGGCCATCCCAGCGAGCAATGCCGATCTCGATTGGATAGCTCATGTGTTCAAGCGAACTTGCTTCGAAATCGATCGTGAAGAGTGGAAAGGCAAGTTCCGCTATTGCTGTCATGCTGCAAGAGACCCTGGAGCCTGCTGTGCGATAGCGCCAGCTTGATCCGGATCGATATTGGCGAGCCAGCATGCACGCACGAAGATTGCGCGGTTCCGTTCAGCAAGCACTGCGTCCCAGTTGTCGGACACGCCGTTCATCGATGCCTTGCGTTCCAGTCTTTCGATTTCAGCATCGGTGTGAACATCGAGCAGCAGGCTGGAGATTATGGGACCAACGCCGGCGCCTGGCGTATCACGCTTAAGGCAATGCTTGCACGGCTCTACCCCATGCCGGGAGAAGTAGGTGGAACGGTCTTCGGTGATCATGGAATTTGCTCCAGACAGATTGGAAGAAAGGATGAGGGAGTGAATTGCCCAAAGGACGGGCGTAGAGGGCCCATCCAGTGAAGATCTAATGCTTGAGGCTGTCAGACAGCGGGAATGGCTTGTGAGGCTTCCTGGGGCTTCTGAGGGCTTGATGCCGCTGTTCGGTGAAAGCTGCTCAGGATCTCCGCCTTGGTCGTGGTCCACGGGACCGGAGTGGTCCTGAAGAAAAAGACCGTTCTTCTCTCGCTGTGCTTGACGCTGGAGAATGAGCCTTCGATGTCTGAGAACCTGTCGCCCAGCAGATCGGATAAGCGCAGGCTTGAAAGACGTGCCTTGTAGGACTGGACCAGACCCCAGGGCAATGACTGCATTACGATGACAACGCCTGCCTCTTGATCTTCGACTGTCTGGCCCTGCGGTAGATACAGGCGAGTTCGGCAAAATCGTTCGCCGAATGTAAGATCGAGATAGGACGGTCCACAGTCTAAACGCATGCGGCAGTATAGGTCGGATGCATCGTGATCCTGACCGGACTGGTAAACGCTCAGCATGGCGATCGTAGAACGTCGTTCGATGTTCCCAATGATTGCCTCGAGCCTGTCGGGATTGTCAGCTGCATGTTGCCGGATGATCTTGCTGGCAACAGATCCGAATGTCAGGCGACGCCTTGCCCTGTATCTGAACAGATAGAACAGGAGCAGGGAAGAGGGATCGAAATAGGCCCGGGCTAGCCGTAGAGCTGCATACCCAGCAGACGCGATGAGTATGGCTATAACCAGCAGGACGGGAAGAGAGGTTGTCATCCTGCCGGTTCGCATGTGCGCGTGTGGGTGCGCATTTGCGCAAGTCTGGTCATGCTACCTGAACCTCTTCGTCTTGTGCATCACTGGCAAACCAGGATGAGGCCTTGTCGGCGAAGAGATCCTTGTGCATTTCGGCCGTGTCCTTGCCCTTGTCGAGAGCGTCGGGGAAGTCAGAGTGACGGCTACGCTCCCAGAGCATGCAGCCGAATGCGAAGGCGCCTTCGATGTCATCAGGATTCTTCTGCAAATGATTGAGCACGGACAGACCCTGATAGACGGCACCGCCGGCGCCGCGAACATTGCTGCATGAGAGAGCTTCGGGCCAGCCGAGCTTGGTCCTTTCCGTTGCTGCGGAATAGTCCTTGAAGTTGTCCATGATCTGGATCGCGATGAGGCAAGGATGGCCAGGGTATACCGTGTCGATACGGTCGCTTTGAGGGTGGGCAGTGGCGGCATCAGAAGATGCACTGGCAGGGGCTACAGGATTGCTCACATTTTCCATTCAACATTCTCCTTATGATTTTCATTTCCCGTGTGTCGGGTGACCCCAAGCGAAGCGCCCCAAGGACGATGGCTCGTCCGCTATGGAATGGATAGCAGGAACTGCGCCCATCGAAAGGGTAAATACCGGTGACCGAATGGGAGATCGGCAAGGAACACGGGCAAAGCACGGGTGACGTGTGAGCGCAGCGAACAACCCCTTGGAAGCCAGAATGGCTGGAAAGGCGCAACAAAGTCGTCTGCTCCGAAGGTGCGGAGGACTTTGAGGTATTGCGCCTCAAAATTTAGTAGGCTGTCAGATAGACATGCCGGTTCAAAATAAGAGGAGAATTGCTGGATTCTCTCTCTTTTCCTCAAAATCTCATAGGCAAGGTTGGATGCTACCTATGCCGTTTTCTGCTTTTGTTCCGCCTGGGGGAGGCTGGAACGCCAGATAAAGACCCTCGGGGGATGTTCTGGCTTACCTAGGGAATCTGCCAGATTGCCGCGGGTGGATCAGGATTATAGGCAAGGTATGTATGGCTTGCGACACTATAGACCGAAAACAGGGGTTTTGGGCTATATGGAGCTATTTAGGCAAGGTATGCGAGAGCTATGCCGGTATAAAGCCAGAAAGCTGTAGATAGGCAAGGTATGTATGGCTGGCGACATATAGGAAATGGCAGAAAACCGTCATTCTGAAAGAATAGGCAAGGTATGTATGCCTGTTGCCATATGGACAGTTTTCGTCCTAAAAGCGATGTCCGGACTCGGTTTCGCGTCTTCGCGTGCCGATTTTCGGGCGGTAGGCAAGGTATGTATGGCTGTTGCCATCTGCCGCCATAATCGCTTTCGGGACTCGATATAGGCTGGTGAATTGCGATGATTGACGATGAAACGGGGGCTTCTGACGCTGAGAAATCTGTGCCGGAAAATGTCTCTGAAGAGAGTTCGGACTCGGTCGGAAATGACATTTCTGACGAGGTATCGGACTCGGAATTTTCGGCTCAGGATGAGGGTGAAGATCTTGCGCTAAGCAAGTCTGAAGAGCGTCGTGAACAGCGTCGCCGGCGCCGAGTTCTGGAAGGTTTGGCGAATGCGTTTGAGCTATCCGATGAGGAAGCGTTGAAGGCATTCGAAATGGTCGACGAGCTTTTGCCGGATGCCAATCGGATGTCCACGGCTCAGCATGTGGGGGACCGGCTGGAGCATGCTCTGGAAGAGATGCGATCGCGTCATCCTCGCTTGCTGTTCAACAGGCCTGCTCGCACCCCGATTGATGTCACCGATCCGAAGAAGTTCTTCGCTGAGAATGAGGCTCTGGCCGGATTGTTCGATAGCGAGGAAGGACTGCTTCGCGCCTTGATGGTGAACGATCGGGCGATGTCAGGAATGCATCGGTGGATGGCTGAGCATGAGGCAGTGCGTGGGATGATATTGTCGGAGCTGGTTCGCCGGTCGACGCTGGTGGAACAGTGGCGTCATCTGCTGCCGAAATACATGCTCCCGATATATTCGATGATCCATGCGTCGGGGGCAAAGGCTGGCGAGCTGCGTCCGGACAAGAAGCTCTTCAATCGGATCAGGGATGCGATTGTGGAATGGTCCGGTGGGTCGGTTTCGCGTGAAACCCTGATGGGTGCAGCGCGTCGGACAGAGGATGAGTTTCTGTCGGTATTGAAGGATGAAGATCAGGCTGGTGAGCCGGTATCGGAATCCTTCGACGCGTGTCGGCAGCGGCTGTCGTTCGCTCTGGAAGAAGCGCGCCTCGATGTCGAAGAGCTCGTGGCGATGGAGGCCGATGCGGAGGATGTCTCTGCGGCCGAGAGCAAGGTTCGTCGGTTGATCATGGCGTTGGGTCTGGACGGCGGGATTGATGGCAATGGCCGTCTGGTCTTTTCCTCCGTGGAGTCATTTGCCGAGCGTTC
>CETA01117401.1_pt1 | contig 20513 bp, 20 predicted proteins | sample 531251 | NCBI WGS metagenome assembly CETA01 (sample SAMEA2622362, study PRJEB7988) | marine metagenome | biome: marine biome (ENVO:00000447); feature: mesopelagic zone (ENVO:00000213); material: "saline water (ENVO:00002010), including plankton (ENVO:xxxxxxxx)" | depth 380 m
CAGATATAATATCTCTGGGATTTTTTAAAATTTGAGAAATGTTTTTTGTATCGCCCTTTATATATCTTACTCTTTTATCTTTAATATGATTTTTTTTTGATCCTGAAGAATAATCATCAATACTAAGAATTTTGTATTTTGTTTTTTTTAGTAATAAGTGGATTAAGTTAGTACCTACGAAACCAGCCCCTCCTGTAACTAAAATTTTCTTAATTGTTGGCATTCAAGATTTATATTTTAAAAATTGATTAAATCAACAATTGATTTTATTAACCAATTCTTTTAATAATTAAACATATTAGATCATTTCTTTTTTAAATTATAATATGAAAAAAATCATTGTAACGGGTGGCCAAGGCTTTATTGGAAGTAACCTTGTTGAATTTTTGTTGGATAAAAATTATTTTGTTATAAATATTGATAAGTCAAGTTACTCTGCAAACCCATATAATGTAAGAAATTTCAAAAAAAATAGAAATTACGCTTTTTTTAAAGAGGATATAAATAATAAAAATAAAATATTTAAAATATTAAAGAAGTTTAAGCCAGTTGGAATCTTTAATTTAGCTGCAGAAACTCATGTTGATAGGTCTATTGATAATCCTCAAACTTTTTTAAAAACAAATATCTTTGGTGTCTTTAGTTTGCTCGAATCCATAAAGCTATTTAACAAAAAATTTAAAAAAAAAATAAAGCTAGTACATGTATCAACTGATGAAGTGTACGGTGACATTAAAAAAGATACTCAGGTTAATGAAAGTTATAATTATAATCCAAGTTCTCCCTATTCTGCTTCTAAGGCTGGCGCTGATCAATTAATAAAATCGTATTTTAGAACTTACGGTTCTCAGGTTGTCATAGCTAACGCTTGTAATAACTATGGTCCCAACCAGTTACCCGAAAAATTTATCCCAAAAGTTATTTTCAATATATTAAATAATAAACCAATACCTCTATATGGAAAAGGAAGTAATGTAAGAGAGTGGATCTACGTTAAAGACAATTGTGAAGCTTTATTAAAAATCTTTTTAAGAGGAAAGATTGGAAAAAATTACAATATTGGAACTGGAATAAGAGTAAAGAATATCGAGCTGATAAAAAATATTTTTAATATAGCAAAAAAAAATAGAATAAGTTTGGGAAGAAAAACTAAAATAAAATTTGTCAAAGATAGGCCTGGTCATGATAAAAGATATGCCATAAACTCAACTAGAATTAGAAGAGAATTAAATTGGAGACACAAAACCTCTCTATCACAAGGCTTAAATAAAACTTTTAACTGGTATATAAATAACTTAAAATTTTTTAAGCTAATTTCTAAAAAGAGTATCAACAAAAGATTTGGATTAAAAACTTGAATTTAAGAGAAGGTAATAAACTAATATTTTTTTTTATTGTTTTAGTTTGCATCTTTTTAACTTTTTCTCATTCGTTACATCAGGTAGCTGTAAATGGTGGTTTAGCACTCTCGGAAATTATAAAATATCCCGAGCCTGTATCGCCAATGAAATACTATTATTTTAATAGTTGGACATTACTACATCAATTTTCAGAATTTTTTTTAAGTTTGGGTTTTTCGGTTGAAAACATTTCAAGACTAATCCTTTTTTTGTCTACTTTATGCTTTGCTCTGAGTTCGTTTATAATTGTTTGTAGATTTACTGCTAATAGATATTTAGCGTTTCTCGTGAGTATCTTGATGCTAGTACTAGAGAAAAATTTTGGAGATACTGACTACCCTTCTCTTATATTTTCAAATCATAGTTTTGGAATGTTTAGTTTGGCACTTTCATCACTTATTTTTAGTTTAGTTTTGAATAAAAATTATAAATCCTCAGGTTTTTTTACACTTTTATTAATTTCTATACACCCAGTCATTGGTTTTTGGATTTTGTCTATTTTGCTGTTTAGTACAATTGTATTAAAAGATAAAAAAATAAATTTGGATTTATTTAAAGGCTCGATTTTTGGTTTGGCTATAGTTGTTTTAAGCTTAGCTTTATTTTTCAGTAATAACATTGGAAAATTAGATTTCGATTCCCAAATCCTGAAAACATATATGGAATTCTGGGACGGGCATAGAAACCAATCAGGTTATTTGCATTATGAGTATCTAATTAAAACCTTCGTGCTATTTATTGCAATAAACGCCTATTTTGTCTTGCTAAAACAAAGAAAAAAAAGCTTTTTTTCGATACTTCTTAATTCAACAATAATATTTTCATCGGTTATTTATTTATTGTATAAATTTTTTCCACAAATATTCCCAAGCCTTTTTATCAATGCAATGCCCTCAAGATTTTTAATACTCCATTCTTTTATTGGTTGGCCTATAATTATTTCTATCATATATGTGATTTTTTCACAATTTCAGGTAACTAAAAAATTTATAAAAATTTTTATTTTTGGAGTTCTAATAATTTATTCGGTACAACATTATAAAAATTTTATTAAAGTAAAAAATGGATTTGTATTAAATATTTATGAGGAATCTCAGATATCTGACATAGATATTTTTGAAGATATTTCTAATTTAAATTTTGATGGGTACCTTGTCACAACTTCTGATACTGTAAATTACGTAAACAAATACACTTTAAAACCAATCTTGCTTGACACGCAATCTTTTGATTTTATTCCATACCATCCATATCTTGTGCAAAGTACATTTGAAATACTTAAAGATGTTTATGGTGTTGATATAGAAAATCCACCAACCAGATACAATCCTAATATACCAGATAGTTTCATAAAAAAAGTTTTTGAAGGTAAAGATGAATCTGATTGGAATTTTTTGGAAAAAAAATATAACGTAAATTATGTGGTAGTTCCTGCTGAATGGAAAATAAAATTGGATTTATTTAAAAATAATAAATCCTTTTCAATTTATAAGGTCAAATAAGTTTCAATTATTTCTTGTAGTCCTTAATGTCTTTAATTACGTATCTTGTTCTGCCCTTTGTTTGTTCAAAAATTCTCGCCAAGTAAATACCCATAATTCCTATTGTTGATAACAAGGCTCCTGAAAAAAAGGATACTACGATTAATATCCCTGTTGTTCCAGGAACAGCTACGCCTGCTAGTTTCGCGTAGATAGCATAAACGATTAACAAAATGGAAAATAAAAATGCAAAAAATCCTAGGAGAACGCCGAGATAAAGTGGTTTAAGTGAATAGCTTGTAACACCTCTAATAAATTGTGTGACTGGGCCTTCAGCAAATAATGAAAATTTGGATTCTCCTGCCTCTCTAGCGTCTCTTATATAATCTACATATGTTTGCTTGAATCCAACCCATACTGATAATCCACGAATGTACGGATTATATTCCTTTTGTTCTAAAATTTTATTTAATGCTCTTCTAGATATTAATTTAAAATCCCCAACATCTTTCTCTAGATCAATGTCTGATAATTTATCAATAATTGTATAGGCAATATTTGTAAAAAATAATTTAGATTTTGACTCCCCCAATCTTTTGGTTCTTCTAGTGTGAACAATATCAAAACCTTTTTCGTGCTGTTTAACTAATTCTGTAATTAGCTCAGGAGGGTCTTGAAGGTCTGAATCCATATAAATTACACAATCACCAGAACAATTTTCGAATCCGGCTAAAACACATGGATTCGTTCCAAATCTTCTGGACATATTAATAATCTTTATTGGAAACTCTTTTTGTAAATCTATAAGTATTTTTTCTGAATTATCTGTTGAATCGTCGTTAACAAAAATCAGTTCATAATTCCAATTTTCAGTTTTTTTAACTGACTTATTAACTCTATCGATAAGATTCTTTAAATTTTTCTCTTCATTTCTAAATGAAAAAACAAAAGAAATTAATTTCATAAATATTTGAATAAAAGACTGTCTAATAATATCTTAAAATGATAAAAAAAGTAACCGTAGAATATCAAAATGCACTCTTTAGATTTAGTTATTTTGGCCGGAGGCAAGGGCTCTAGAATCAAATCTTTGTTAAAGAAGAAACCTAAGCCAATGGCCATTTTTAATAAAAAACCATTTCTAGAGTACATAATACAGTCTTATAGCAAGTATCATTTAAAAAATATTTTTGTACTAACAGGATACAAATCTAATGATATTTTTAATAAATTTGATAACAAACATTATAACTGTATTCCAATAACATGTCTGAAAGAGAGAAAGCCCATGGGAACAGCTGGGGCTTTGAATGGTTTAAAAAAAAAAAGAATTAATGATTTTATACTAATTAATGGTGACACTTTTCTTGAAGTAGATTTAAATAAATTGGTTAAGTCCTGCCGCAAAAACAGTTACGGCTCCCTAACTTTAATAAAAAATAAATCATATAAATCAAACAAAAAATTGACGTCTATGGGTATAAAAAATAATAAAATCATTTATCAGAAAAAAAGTGATTTTATGAATGGAGGTGTTTATTTCTTTAAAAAAAATATTCTGAAGCTCATAAAAAATAAAAATACATCTTTGGAAAATGAAATATTGCCTGGTTTAATAAAAAAAAGAAAAATGTCAGGACTTTTGGTTAAAAATTTCTTTCTGGATATTGGAACTCCAAAAAATTTTAGTAACGCAAAAAATTTATTACTAAAGAATTGTACAAAACCAGCGGCATTTTTGGATAGGGATGGGGTAATAAATTATGAAACTGGGTATGTACACAAAATTAAAGATTTTAAATTTAGACCAGGAGTAATTGCCGGTCTAAAACTTTTGAGAAATAAAAATTATTATATTTTTATAATCACCAATCAATCTGGAATAGGAAGAGGAATATACAGTGAGAGTCAATTTTACAAACTGCAAAATGATCTAAAAGAAAAATTACAAAAAAAAGATATATTTTTCGATGATATAAATTTTTGTCCATATCATCCTGATGCCAAAATAAAAAAATATAGAAAAATAAGTGATTTAAGAAAACCTGGAAACTTAATGGTCAGGCAAATAAAAGAGAGATGGCACACAAAACAAAATAAAAGTTTTATGATTGGCGATCAAATAGTTGATAAAATTTGTGCAAAAAGAAGTAATCTATACTTTGAATTTGCAAAAGAAGATTTTTATCACCAAATTAAGAAAATAACAAAAAAATTTAATAATTATTAATTACTTTCTTGTCGTCAACATTAAATAAAGTAATCAATTCTCCTATACCTTGTTCAAGAGAAACTTTTGCTTTAAACCCTTTTTTTTCAATTTTTCTATTACTTACAAAATAATCTCTTTTGTCTGGATCTTTTCTATTTGTAACTATCTTTATTTTTAAATTTTTCATCTGTTTTTTAATTTTTTTTGCCAACATCAGTTTGCTAATATTTGCAGAAGATAATCCTAAATTATAAATATTTGATTTGAGCTTATAAAAATTATTAATTGCATATACGATACCCGAAACAACATCTCTTATGTGAATAAAATTTCTTCTAAAATGCGGTTCAAAAATAGTTAATTTTTTTGTTCTTACCGATTTGTGAACAAAATTATTTACTAATAAATCCGTCCTCATGCGGTAGCTAAATCCAAAAACGGTTGCTAGCCTAAAGCAAATAAAATTATGTGATTTAATAACCTCATTTTCTGCATCACATTTAGTTCTTCCGTAAAGTGAAATTGGTCTAAGGGGGCTATTCTCATCACAAAATTTATTTTTTTCGCCTACCCCATAACCAGAATTTGTGGTTAAAAAAATTATTTTATTTTTTTTCGAGCATAAAGAAACTAGATCTTTTATTGATTTATAATTAACCGATACAGCATCTTTCCTATTTTTATCACACAATGGAGCTCCAACTAATGCTGCTAAAGGTATTATATATTCGTTTTTTCTAATTAGTTTTCTTAGTAACTTAATATCTCTTGCATCTTTCTTAATTAGTTTAAAATTTTTATGATAATAAAGATGATTGAGAGACCCTCTGTCATATTTCATTAAATCTATAACTGTTACCTCGTGGCCCAGATTAACAAGGGTAGTACATAGCATTGATCCTACATATCCGCCGCCACCTGTTATTAATATTCTGCTCATTTCTATAAAAATTTAGATGCCTTATCTCTTTTGCTCAAAATTGGTTTTTTTACCGGCCATTTAATTTTAATTTTTGGATCGTTCCATCTATAGCTTTTTTGTTTATGTGAGTCGATATATTTGCCTTTATAAAACCATTTATAATGAAAAACACATTTATCCGATAAGCATAAGTAAGCATTTGCAAAATGCGGAGGTATAAGTATTAGTATTGGTTTCTCATGACTTAACACCCAGCTTTTGTATTTTAAATAATTTTTTGATTTTTTTTTCATATCTACTACAACAAAAAACACTTTACCAAATGTACATGTTACTAATTTCCATGACTTAAAGTCACAATGCAAACCTCTGAGAACTTTTCTTTTTGAAATAGAGAATTTATCATGATTAAATTTAATTTTTTTAAAAATACCCTTTTTCCAAGTAGTCCAATAAAAACCTCTTTTATCTTTAAATGTAGAATTTTTAATCACTTTTAATTTAATCATGGTTCAATTTTTTATAAATTTATTTTGTTTAAAATTGCACATATCTTTTTTATTTTTGAACTGTTTAAGCTAGGATAATTTCCGATGTAATAACCAAAGAAATGAACATGTTCTACTTCAGGAAATTTTCTCAAATTTATTTTTCCTAAGTATGGTTTTAAATATGGTTGTCTAAGTTGATTACCTCCTCCTGCATTCCCTCTTCTAAACTCTATATCATGCTTTTTCAGTGTTAGCTCAAAACGCTCTCTAAATTTAAAATTCTTATTTTTAAAAATTACAGGAAATGCATAGTTAGAACTTCCGGTAGTGTTGTAATCTGTTCTATATTTTGTTGGATCTAATAAACTTAAGAAAAGTTTTAAATTTTTTGTTCTAGTACGATTATTTTTATTAAGTCTCTTGAGTTGATTTATTCCTATTACAGCTCCTATTTCGTTATTTCTAAAATTAAAAGTTGGATGCAGAAAAATAAATTGGGGTGATAATTTTGGATGTTTTTTAATCATTTGTTTTTGGAATTTAGAATTTTTTGACTCTCTTACCATTCCATGTGATCTAAAAATTCTTGCTTGTTCATAAATTTTCTTATTATTTGTACAAATCATTCCTCCTTCTATAGTTGACATATGATGTGCATAATAAAATGAAAAATTAGATATCAATCCATGTGTTCCTAATTTTTTTCCTCTAAAAGTTGCTCCATGAGATTCACATACATCCTCTATAAGGAGAATATTTTTACTTTTTATTCTTTTTAAAAGTTTGTCTGATAAACCATTAAAACCCTGAACATGTGTTACAAAAACAGCAAGAGTGTTTTTGTTTATTTTTTTTAAAACTTGGTTTTGATCCATTGATAAAGTCTTGGGGTCAATATCTACAAAAACTGGTTTAAAACCACTCATAATTACAGAATTTATGTCTGACACCCAAGTTAATGTGGGAACTATAATTTCTCTTTTTTTTGGTGACAAGCTTTTTAGAATTAACATGCTTATAAAGTTTGCCGATGACCCAGAGTTCACAAAAACACTGTGCTTTACTCCTAACCATTTTGACCATCTTCTTTCAAATTCTAAAACTTTTTTTGATTGTGTAAGTATTAAATTTTTATTTTTTATTAATTTTTTTACAGCATTCATATCTGAACTTAAAAAATTATTGTGCATTAAGGGGTGATTCAATTTCATTGGATTTCTCCTGTCAATTGATCAAAAATAATTTCACTACCAGTTGTTGTGAATTTAAAGGGAATGTTAATTAATTTTTTATTTTTTTTAAAAAAATTTTTCCTTTCATTTTTTTTCATATACATTAATAAAAATCCACCTCCGCCTGCGCCTAAAAGTTTTCCTCCCAATGCTCCATGTTTCAATGCCTCTTCGTATATCTCGTTTATCTTTGAATTAGTAATTAAGCTACTAAGAGCTTTTTTCTCCATCCAAGCATCATTCAAAAGACGACCAAAATCATCTATGTCTCCTTGTCTCAATATATCTTCTCCTTCTTTCACATAAGTTAAAATACGATCGATATGTTTTTTTTTTGCTGTTGTAAGTTTATTTACATATTGATTGGCAATTTTGTGTGCTGTTCTATTTATTCCCGTATAAATCAGAATAAGATTTTCATTTAATTTTTTGACATTTTTTTTTGACGAAATTTTTTTAACACTGATTGAATTGTTTTTGTTAAATATTATTTTATTAAAACCTCCGAAAGAAGCTGATGTTTGGTCTTGAGAACCAACAACCTCTCTCATAACTTTCTGTTCGAAATGAATGCTTTTCTTTGCTAATTTTGATTTTGTTAATTTGATTTTTTTTATCCTGTGCAGAGCTTGCATAAGTCCAACGGTAAAAGATGAGCTTGAGCCCATACCGCTTCTAGCAGGTAAATCCCCATAATAGTGAATTTCTAATCCCGGTTTTATTTTTAAGTGCTTCAGAAGTTCTCTCACAGCTTTATGATTTATTTCGTTAATTCTTTGAACGTTTTCAATTTTTCTCCAAACAATCCTGTATTTTTGCTTAAAGTACTTTGGTGAAAAACGACAAGAAATATATACATGTTTGTCAATTGTAGTGGATAATACAGCCCCACCATTTTTTTTATACCATGACGGATAATCGCTACCGCCACCAAAAAAAGATATTCTATAAGGAGTCTTAGTAATTATCATTTATTCTATTTTTCGTTATAATAGTCTCCATACTCAACCAAAATTGTACTTTTTCCATCTTCTCTATTAAGAGCTTTTTTATAAGATGGAAAAATATCTGATGGTTCTTGAAGTCGTATTATTTCTACAGTTGTTAAAACTTTTTTAAATGCTTCGGTAAAATCTCCTACATGTTGTTGTTGTGGATGTAATGGTCTTTGTGATCCAACAGAAGTTCTTATAATCACTTTTGTTTTAAATTGACCCTGGGACATTACATGAAATTTATCGAGATGATTGATAAGTTGGTTAGTGGCTAATAAGAGAAAATTCCACCTAGGAAATATACTAATAGGAACATAATTGTTTAAAGCAAGTCCGTTGGTAATTCCTAGTTGCATCTCTTCAGCCACTGGAAGTTCGTATAATTTATTTTTTGGAACATTTTTTAATGTACCTGTCATTGCAGTACCAGGATATTCAACTGCTTGTCCAAGAAAAATTGTTCTGGAATCTTTGGCTAAAAAATCCATCGCTTTTGTTAATTCATCGGAATATTTCATAAATTAAAACTGTATTCTCTTTCCTGCCCCAGCGTGAGGCCATTTTGATTTATAGCTATAAAAAGTGACAAATTTATCATTTGCTCCCTCATAGCTTAGCTTTTTTTGCATCCAAGTTTTTCTTGTATCTGTACAGACTGATTTTTCATTGTCTTCGACTATAAAATGAATAGGTAAATTGAAGTTTCTACTATATTTGATACATTCATGAGCTATTCCGGTTTCTGATGTCATTTCTCCCATAAAGCAATAAACCATAGTATTTTTTTCTTTTTTAATTTTCAAAGACATAGCGGTACCAACAGCTATTGGTATAGATCCGCCTACCAAAGCTGATGAATAAACTTTATGTTTAGGAAAACACAATGATATAGATCTGCCTGCCAAGATCTCTTTCTTAACATTTTCCTTTGAAACACCTTTTAATAAACACTGATAATGCGATCTCCAGCTACAAAAAACCCAATCATTAGTTTTAATTTTTTTAAAAATTTCAATTATTTTTTCTTCATTTCCCTGGTATAGATGGACAGGCGCACGAATCTTTCCTTCATTAAATAGTTCTGCAATTTCCTCTTCGAAAAGTATCAGTTCTTTTTTATTCATTATTTTTTTTTTTATTAATAATCTCTTTCGCTTTTATAACTATCTCTTTGCAGCTTGGAGGTAAATTGTCGGTTGAGGTTGAAAAACCTGCTGATTTATCTTTTAAACCCATGACTTCAAAGTTTTTTTCAGTTTTTTTCATTAATTCATAGGCTAAATTTGAAGCTACGCCTTTTGCATAATCGTCATCAAGAACTATTCCTCCGCATTTACTGTTCTTAACTGCATTCTCCCATTCTTTTTTAATTATAAAAGGTTTTATCCATAATATATTTGCTATACCTATCTTGTAGCCATCTTTTTCTAATTCTTGTTTTGCCTTTAACGATTCAAACCTGGTAATAGATATTGGAAATAATACCAGATCCAAATCACCCTCAAGATAATCTTTTAATTCATCTTTATTTGGGTAGCTTCCCCGATGCTCTGAAACATACATAACATCATCGTTCTTCATAAAATCTTCGTAAGCCAAACTGTATTCTTTTGGGGTCATTGGTGAAATAATTTTTATACCTGGCATTCTAAAATAGATTGAGTGATGAGACGATCCTGCTACTGGACCCATAGAACCTTCCATCGCTATTCCTCTTATAAAAATTGGACATGGTACCTCCCATAGTTCCTTGGATTTGCATGCGTAGTTCAGAATTATAGATGCATTGAACCAATTAAAACCTTGGTATCTGATAACATATATTGGTCTTCTATTTGACAGGCCTGCTCCGGCAACGATACCACCGTTAGCTACGTCAGCCATAGATAGTTCTACGAGACCATCTTCTTCGGTTAACTCTGGTATTGTGCCTCCTACCCAGCCAACAGCAGTGAGACACTGTCCAAAAACAAGACCATTATTTTTTTTTAAATGGTGAAAAATAGTGTTTTTTATTGTTTCTCTAACTGTTTTTTCCATAAATCATCTACTTGTTTTTTAATTCTTTTATCAATTTCTGCAGCTTCACTTCCCAGTAATTTTTTTTGTTCTTCATATCTATCAAAAGTATCCTCTGAATCTTTTCCTGCTCCTGCATGCCAATATATTCTGTGTGTATTAACATTTAACAAGCAGGGTTTTTTAAAAAAATTTTTAGAATGTTTTAACAAGTTTATTGGATCATCATTTATATTATAACTTTCCATTTTAAAAGATTTTGCAACATCAGACATTTCCCAATTTCTTCTAACCTTTTTTTCAGTTAAAATTGACAGGTTATTATCCTCAATTACCGTTATTAAAGGTATATTTTTTCTAGAAGCCCAACCTAGGCCCCCTAAAACATAATCTTCTTCTGCTGCAGCATCGCCTAGAAAAACTATGGTTGGTTTATTCGAAGCAAAACATGCACCTACACCTATAGGACCATTAGATCCCATCAAACCATCGTGTCCAAACATATTTATTTTTTTACTATGAATTGATGCCGATCCTCCCATTCCTCTAGTACATCCGGTTTTTCTACCCAACAATTCATCTATAAGTTTTGTTTTATCACCGCCAAAAGAAATATAAATTGAATGACATCTGTGCTGGCCAAATATCCAAGGTTTAATTTTTAAATCTTCACACATTGATGCCATAGAGGCAGCGATAAATTCCTGTCCTGCAGAAACATAGGTTGGAATATTTATTTTTTTATCTTTTAAATTTTTAATAACCTGTTCTTCGAAATGTCTGCAATACGATGCTTTTTCAAAAACTTTTAATCTGAAATTTTTTTCATCCATAATTTTATTGTATATATATATTATCCCGAAACTCTTAAAATAGTTAATTTTCCTTTAATTTTAAAAACTTGAGAAAGTTTCCTTAAAGTTCCTGTTCTAATTATGTCTCCGTATGAAATAACATTTCTTCCTTTATTGTCAATAATTTTTCCATTTAATATGGCAAAGATAGTGCGATCACTTTTGTTTAAAAGTTTTTTGAAATTTTTATGCACTTCTAAAAAAATTTTTACTTTTCCAACTTTATAGGATTGGTCTTTACCAAAAACTGGTTTTTTGAACTTCATAAAATGAGAGTTTATATTTTTTGAGAATTTTTTACCCTCATAAGGTTTTGATCTACGACCATAATCATCTTTGAATCTTACTAGATCGTGTTTATCCATTGGGGTTTCAAATTCAAGTGCGCTAACACCATTTTTAGATATTCCTTTAATCGAGTGGAATAAGCCGGTTCTGATCATTAATTTTGATGGGGCAGAAAAATATTCCGCTGTGTCTTCCCAGAGACCTAGTTGTATTTTTGCTTTGCCGTCTAAAACTATAAATCCAGTTTTTTTTTTAGGATGGCAATGTAGAGAAGTTCTGTGATTCTTGTTAATTTTTAGAAAGGTAACCGATAGTTTATTTAAATGTCTATAAACAGTATATTCATAGCCCCAGGGTTTTATAACAACTTTATTGTCGTAAAAACTACTTTTTTTTCTCATTAAAAAAATCTAGCGTAGCACGCATCCAGGGACCCATATCTTTATAATGAGCAGTTGTAATTATTTTGCTGTCTACTACTGCCGGTAAATCTGTATACGTTGCACCAGCATTAGTGATATCATCTTCTAGATGGTAATAGCCTGCAATTTTTTTTCCTTTCACTATCTTTGCTGAAATTAATAATTGAACTCCGCTACATATACATGCAATTACTTTTCCTGCTTTGTGAAAATCGGCTATAAATTTTATAAATTTTTTATTCTGTCTAGTTTTCTCTAAAGCTTTTACTCCGCCTGGTAAAACTAACAAGTCATAATCTTCTACTTTTACTTGTTGAATATCTTTTACCGGGTAATCTTTTATCGGCGGTAAAGTTGTGCCTAATATTCCCTGTACTGGTTTTCCACCTATTAAACATACGTCTAGTTTGCTTTTCTCTTCAAGCAGTCGATAAAACGGATATATAAATTCATGATCTTGGGCTAGAGCACCGCTTATTATGATGGAAGAAAACATTTTTCGATTATATAAAATAAATATTAAACTACAAGTTTTAACTTGATGATTAGTAGTTTACTTCCTCAAAGTTATGCTTTCTTTTTAGCTTATGAGAGGACATTTTTTCGATGTGAGAAACAGTATGGTCTCCAAAAATTTTTTTTATCATTGAAAGGTAGTTTTGATTCTTAAAATATGTATCAAAAGCTTTGTCTCTAAATTCAAGAACTTCTGATCCTTTTATACTTTCAGTTCTTAACGGCAAGGTTTCATAAGAATGCTGCGAATATCCAATCCAACCAGGACCGTTTTTATCATCTGGTAATGCCCATTTTTTATTTTTTGCCATAGGATATAACTGAGACCCAGGATAAGCCATTCCTGAATAAAAATTTGACCATTCGCTATTAACCCTTAAAGATAAATCTAAAGTCTCCTTCATTGAATCAAAGTTATCATCTGGTAAACCAAATATATAGTTTGCTCCAACATAAAATCCCATGTCCCTGACTTTTTTTACAATTCCTTCTATATCAAAATTATCAAATCTTCCCTTAACAACTCCATCTCTAACGTGTTTAGAGCTAGACTCAATTCCTAAAGCTAACCACCTAATTCCGGCTTTTAACATTTTTCTTAACATCTCATCATCATTTAAAGTATCAATCCTTGCATAAGCCCAAAAATTTAAAACTTTACCGTATCCTGAATTAATAATTTCATCACAAATACCGGTTACTTGCTTAGGGTTTAATACAAACATTTCGTCAGGTATTTTTATATTTGTAATATTATAATCTTCTACTAAAGTTTTAATTTGCCCAATTATGTGTTTTGGTGACCAAAATCGAATTGTATTCCTCTCAAATGGAGCGTTTATACAACAGAATGTACATTTAAATGGACAACCAAGACTAGTTTGTAGTGAAGCATAACTGTTTATGGTTTCTAATCTTCCAAAAGCATGCCAATTGTGTGCTTTATATTTTTTCATATCTAACAATTTCCATGCTTGACCTGGTAGATCATTGTCTAAATCTTCAAACATTTTAGCAGTTGGGTTTGAACAAACTTGTTTATCTTTGTCCATGTACCAAAGTCCAGGAATCTTTTTTATATCCTTTCCCTTTCCATTTAAAAAATTTATAAGCTCAAGCACAGTTAAAGGCCCTTCTCCCTGGCAAACATAAGTGTATGGCTCTTCTTCCAAAGTTTTTTTAGGAAGAGCAGAAGCGTGTGTTCCTATAACTACCGATTTAATATTTTTTGAAGCAATCTCATTAAGTTTTGAACATGTTTTTCTTCCACCCGGCATGCATTGAGTTGATGCTGACGGTTGTTGACCGTAAACCATAAAAACTGCAAGTTTTGGTTTTTTTTTTGCAATCTTCTCTGCTGTTTGTTCGTGCGTAAGATTTTCTGCCTCAGCATCTAATATCTCTGCTGTATAACCTCTTTTGATTAAATAGTTTGCGATCAAAGAAGACCAAACCGGCGGTTCTATTGCAGCATAATCATTTGCAAGACCCTGGTAAACTTCTAATCTTGAAGGTGGCGTTATAAATAATGCATCAATATTTGACATAATCTAATTATATATATTTATAATTCATCGGTATATCTATTTTTTCCCGCACTTTTAATTTTAATGGTATTGAGTAGTGAGTAATAAAGAAAGTTGAGTGCTGATTCAACAAAAATTAATACTTTTGTAAATAGATTGGAGCCTTTAACAACGGAAAATATCTCTTTAAATTGAATGGCAGATTTAAAAATTTTTGAAAGTTTAAGATCTCTTAGTAAAATTTGTTTTGCACAAGTTCTCATATACCAGTAAGGAACTTGTTTGAGAATATTGGATTTTTGATTTATTTTTGCAGTATCCATTTTTTCAAGAAAATCGTAGACTTTCTTGAATGTTTTGCTATCCTCATAATAATTTCTTGTTTTATCGCTAAATTTCTTTGAATAGCCAAGCAATTTTTCAGAATTATTTAATAAATTTTTTAATATTTCCACACATTCTTCTTTGGTATTAAATTGCAGAAGTTCATCATCTTTATACAGTAAAGAATGTTGCGGCGCATACTCTGTTACGCACGCTGTTCCGCAAAGACCCGCTTGCACTATTCTTCCTTTTAATTGATATTGGTCTCTAAATACATCTGTTTCTGGAAAATTCCTTATTTTACCCCATGTGGTTTTTGAAAAATTTACTACAATCTTAGATTTGCATATTAAACTGACAAGTTGTTCATCTGAAATACGGTTTTCCATATTGTTTCCTACAATTTTTGTTTTGATTCCGTTTTCTTCTATAAAACTCATAAAATTTTTTCTATCTTTATTTATTTTTCCAAAAAAAAGAACATCAATATCTTTTTTTAACTTTAAATCTTTATAAAAAGATCCGTCTGACTCCAAAAACCAAGTATATGCTGGAATCCCTATCTCTTTATATTTTAAAACTGAAATTGAATCAGACATTACCGCATGACAAGAACATGCTGTAATCATGTTTATGTTATGTCTCTCATAATTGTCGAGTGTCATCATGACTTTTTTTACATTCTTTATTTTGTCTATAAAAAAAAGATTTATAAATTTTTGATAGTCCACATCAAAAAATACTGTTTCTATTTTCTTTTCTTCAACTAAATTATTTATTTCGGATATCGTGTCTAAATAATTTTTTTTAATTTTATCAAGATATAAATATTCAGTCTCATAAAATTTTGAAATTTTATTTATAATAAATTTATTCCAGTCCCATTGGGCCTTAAAAATAATCAATGCTTTTTTTTTCATCTGCTTTTATAAAGAGTATTTTTGGTAGCGGGGAGTGGAATCGAACCACCGACCTTTGGCTTATGAGTCCAACGCTCTAACCAACTGAGCTACCCCGCCTTATAATTTGATACAGTTTATAATACTTTATAATAAATTATCAATTGTTTGAGCTATATACTTTGCTTTTTTTTCGGTAATTCTATGGTGATTGGGCAAAACTAAATATTTATCTTCGACATAATCCATGTTTGGAAAAGTTTTTCCTCTTACAAAATTTTTGAATATTGAATATTTGTCATTTCTAAAATGTACTTGGTTTGACTCTATTTTTCTTTCTCTTAGTTTTTTTTGAATTTTGTCTTTTTCTTCTGAGATGAGAGTAAATAACCAAGAAGCATGTGTTCTCTTTCCGTCATTTTTATCAACACAATAAATGTTTGTATTATTTGAAAGTATATCACGATAAATACTAAAAATTTTTTGTCTGTGTTTTAATAATTTTCCAAAATCTTTTAGAGCGGAGAGTCCTAAAGAGGCTCCAAGATCTGTCATTTGATATTTGTATCCAATCTCAAAAATATCATTTTCCCAAATTCCTTTCTGCTTGTCTTCTCTGTTAATTCCAAACCAACGTATTCTTTTAGCCTTATTAATTAATTTTTTATTTCTCATACAGAGCATTCCGCCATCACCAGTTGTAATATGTTTGATTGCTTGAAAACTAAACATTGTAAAATCACTAATACTACCAATTGGTTTTTTTTTATAAGTTGCACCGACTGCATGCGCGGCATCTTCAATCAGAGGTATTTTATATTTATTGGCGAGTGATTGAAGTTCATCTAGATCGCATGGTAGACCACCGTAATGCATACATATGATGGCTTTGGTTTTTTTAGTTATATTTTTTTTTACACTTTCAACACTAATGTTCATCGTTTCAATATCAATATCTGCAAACTTAATTTTTATTCCCATGTACAAGAAAGGAATGTTTGTAGCGGTACAGGTATATACTGGAGCAATAACTTCATCACCTTTTTTAAGGCCCGCCAAAATATAAGCAAGATGAAGAGAGTCGGTTCCAGAACCTGTCGCGATGCAATGGTTTCTCCCAGCGAACATGCTCTTAAATTTTCTTTCGAATTTATCTACTAGCGGTCCTTGTCCAATCCATCTTCCTGAAAGAACCTTTTTTACAGCGGAAAAAGAAGACTTTGAAATATATGGGTAAAAAAGCACCGTTCCGTCTTTTGGTTCCATAAGTGGTAGCTCTTTGAAGGACATAAGGTTGATTAACATGGCATGTAAAAAAATACAAATAATTTTTAATTTTCCTTATTTTGAAAATTTGGTACTAATTGATAGTAAAAAATTTTAGCTTCTAAAATGGAAAATGAAATCACAGTAATATTTGTCAGTTTTCACTCAGGTCATATAATTGAAAAATCTATTCGAACAATTGATAAAAGAATTAAAATCATTGTTATTGAAAACTCAAAAGACCTAACTTTTAAATCTAAACTTGAAAATAAATATCCTAATATAAAAGTAATTATGCCAGAAGAAAACCTAGGCAACGGAGCTGGGATAAATGAGGGTTTAAAAAATACGAAAACAAAATATGCTTTTTATCTCGATGTTGATACAGAACTATTTTCAGATACAATAAAAAATTTATATAACGCAGCAAAACAAATAAAAAAATTTTCTATACTTGCTCCTAAAATAAATAATTTTGAATATAAAGATGAATGTTATTTAAAATCAACTAACGGCCCTGGGTACAAGAGCATGCGTTTTGTTACAGGCTGTGCCCTATTTTTTGAAGTTAAATTATTTAATGAAGTTGGTTTTTTTGATGAAAAAATTTTTTTGTATTATGAAGAAAATGATTTTTATGAAAGATGTTTGAAAAAAGAAAGACCTATTTATCTGATTGAAAGTTCCAAAATTAATCACAAAGGAAATGCTTCTGTCGATGAGATATATAAAGACGAAATTGAAATTAATAGGAACTGGCATTTAATGTGGTCAACCTATTATTTTCATAGAAAGCACTTTGGTATAATTGCTGCGTATAAAAAAATTTTTCCTAAACTTTTTTCTGCTATTTTTAATGTCTTCATATTTTTATTAATAAATAAAAGAGACAAAAGAAAAATATACTATGCAAGACTTAGTGGAATAGTTAACTCCATTATTGGAAAAAAATCTTGGTTTAGACCTGATTTGACAAAAAAGTAGTTTTTTAATTTTTGTTAAATTCCTGTTGACTTCAAATTATAAAATTGTTCATATTAACCCAAAATGAACAATTCAAATTTGATACAATTATGGAAGTAGGAAAAAAAATAGGCGTCAAGTCGATCCAAGATAATTTTGAAAAAAACTTTTCCAAACTTCTTCCTGTATTCTATGAAATGCAGAGTACATTTTTATCGGGAATTTATAAACGCTATGGAGATTTAGAAGGAGGACAGATAGTTATATATTTTGCTAGGAATCTTCATTTAAAAGTTATGAGAAAAAGAGAGGAGGATCTAAGTTTTGATCTTTCTTTGGAAAAATTCTGGTTTAATCATCGCAATACATCGCAAGATAAACATAAAGTAATTTCTATATCAAGATTCACGGGGCTTCCAAAAGAAACTACGAGGAGAAAGATAATACAGCTCACTAAACTCAAACATCTAAAAAAATCTTCCAAAAATAATTTGTATTGGGAACCAGCGTCACAATACAAAGATACTTATATGAGCATTATTAGAGAGCAAATTAGTTCTCTATCTAAATTCTTATATGAACAATCCAAATTTTTAAGCATGAACGTCCCATTTGCAAAATTTTATAAAGAAATTGAGAAGAACTATTGTTTCTATTGGTATCATTACTTAAATGCACAGCTTGATTTCATGAAATACTGGCAAATAAAAACGAAAGATCTTGAAATACTTTTAATAGGTTTGCAAAGTGTAATACAGTCTCTTAATTATTTTAAACAAATGTCGGATAAAAATAGAACATCTAATTTTACTATTGCTCCGTATTTTGATATCAGCGCCACTTCTGTTTCTGAGGTAACGGGTATTCCGAGAGCAACATGTATAAGAAAACTTGAATGGTTAACTAAAGCTAGGCTTATAAAAAAGAATCCAGAAAGTAAGAGATACCATCTTTTGCAAAATAATTTGTCAGACAGTTTGTCAAATCATCCTTTGACAAGCGTAAAAACAACCACAGGAAAATTTTCTGAACTATCTTCGATTGTTTACAAATCTATACTTAGATAAATATTTTTTATAGGGTCAGTATAATTCCAAAAACAGCTACTGCTGACAAAGCTACTGCTGAGATAGCAATGTTTTGTCTCTTTGATCTCTTTTCCTCTTCTTTAACCCTTTTGATAAGACTATTAAGATCAACTCTAGAATTAGAATTGCTCGGTTGCAATCCTAAATTAGATTCCCCACCATTCAACTTCTCATCCCTCATAATGATATTCAAACATGGTTTTGAAAAATTAAAAATAACATCTGAACCCGAAATGGTGTGAATTAAATAACTAAATGACCAAAATGGGTTATTGTAGCTTATTTGTTAAGCCAGGGATTTTATTTTATTATTTTGTTCTCTTATTGTAGTTGTTAATTCCTTTTCTCAACTTCTCAATAATTTCATCAATATGTTTTTTTTCACAAATAAACGGAGGTGCAATAATCAAACAATCGCCTGTAGCTTTAAAATTAACTCCCGCTTCATAACATTCTTTGTAAATTGAAAAACCAGCCTTACCAGGTTTCTCTGACATTTTAATATCAACGCCTCCTATCAATCCATATCCTCTAATATTTTCAACGCAGTTAATATCTTTAAGTGAAAATAATCCGTCCAAAAAATAGGAAGACAAATTTTTTGCTCTGTTAAAAATATCTTCTTTTTCAAAAATATCTTGTACAGCAAGTGCGGCTGCTACAGCCACCGGTATTCCAGAATATGTGTAGCCGTGAAACATTTCAACAGCACCCTCTGGAGCAGAGTTTACAATCGTATCATAAATTTTTTCTTTAACCGCAACTACACCCATTGGAACAATTCCGTTAGTGGTTGCTTTTGCCATCGTCATAATGTCTGGGGTAACACCATATTCTTGTGCGGCAAATACAGAACCTGTTCTTCCCCATCCCGTTATAACTTCGTCAAAAATTAAAAGTATATCGTGTTTGTCACAGATTTCCCTTAATTTGTTTAAATAACCTTTTGGTGGTACTAAAGTTCCTGTTGATCCCGAGATAGGTTCAACAATACATGCTGCAATATTCTCTGCACCAAAGTTCATGGCAATTCTTTCCAAATCATTTGCAAGCTCAGCGCCTGTATCAGGCTGACCTTTAACAAATTTATGTTCGGGCAAATGAGTGTTTCGCATATGAACAACTCCCGGCATCAATATACTTGCAAAAGTCTTAACATTATTAACCATACCTCCAACAGAAGTTCCTCCGATATTCATTCCGTGATAAGCTCTTTCTCTACCTACAAAACGAAATCTTTGTCCCTGCCCTCGGGCCTTGTGATATGCAATAGAAATTTTTAAAGCTGTTTCGACAGCAGTAGATCCACATATTGTGTAAAAAATTTGATTTAAATCCCCGGGAGTATGTTTTGCAATTTTAGTAGCAAGTTCGAATGAACCTCCAAAACCTTGTTGGAAAGGCGTAACAAAATCTAATGTTTCAAGTTGTTTTGTGATTGCATTTATGATTTCTTTTCTTCCGTGACCAAGTGGATTACAAAATAAACCTGAACTTGCATCAATCTGCGTTCTACCCTTATGATCTTTTATGTAGACGCCTTTTGCTTCTGTAATAAGTCTTGGATTTTTTTTGAAACTTTTATTTGAAGTGAAAGGCATCCAATGTTCTTGTA
>CETA01153585.1_pt1 | contig 20286 bp, 28 predicted proteins | sample 531251 | NCBI WGS metagenome assembly CETA01 (sample SAMEA2622362, study PRJEB7988) | marine metagenome | biome: marine biome (ENVO:00000447); feature: mesopelagic zone (ENVO:00000213); material: "saline water (ENVO:00002010), including plankton (ENVO:xxxxxxxx)" | depth 380 m
ATAAGAAATTTTTAAATATTATATGAAACTGGACTGGAAATATTGATAATTTATTTATAAAGTTTATAAATATATGGATGACCTTCTACACCTGTTCTTGTACTACATTTTCTACATAAAACATCATGTGTAGAACCATTTCTACGCATAGTATAAATACAACTTTCGCATTTATATAATTGACAAAAATTACATTGATATGTGTATAAAAAATCAGCACAACCAAATAATTTACATTCTCTACATTGGACAACAAAACTACTATAACAATCGTGACAATGAACATGGTTATCACAAGGTGTTTTATCATAGAAAATTGAATTATGGAAAACATCATTTATCCTGTCTATACACATTTTACTACATGAATAACAAGTATCTTTATAACATTTTCGACATTGGTCTCCATGAGATTTACAAAAATATCTAGAACAAAATTTACATAAACTCATACATGAATCTAATGGGCAACCGGATATATCACATTTGGTATGCTTTTCTTTATAGCATGAATAACAATTTAAATCGCAAGCAAATTTATCACAATTTTTTAAATTTTTAGAACATTGTTTACAAACTTTTTTTCCACATTCTTTACATGTGGAATATTTTGGATTTTTGTGTAAATAACAATGTATAATTTTACAAGATAATTGTGATATATTCAAATTTTTGAATAAAATTTGTTCCATTTATATTATATAATATAATATAATTAGTAATTAATTAAAATTGAAACATAAATTAGTAAAACAAAACAAAACATAATACTATTTAATATGAACAATTTATTTAACTTACAAGAACAATATTTTTTTTATAAAAAATATCATTTAAATACAACTAATGTATTAATACATATTGGTTGTATTCCAATGATTATGTGGTCAATTTGTATTTTTTTGACACATTTTAGTAGTAATATTTTTTTTAATCCTACATTTTTGATAGTTAATTTATATTCTTGGTATTATAAAATATTAGATGAAAATTTAGGAACAATATTACAAATATTACTTTATATGTCATGGATTTCGTCATATTTTTTTTATTGGTATGTATCTAATTCATTAGTATATGCTATGTTATTACACGTAGGTGCGTGGATTGCCCAATTTATAGGTCATTATTATTTTGAAAAAAATCGTCCTGCTTTTACTGATAGTTTAGTCCAATCATTTTTAATTGCTCCAATGTTTGTTTTGATTGATATTCAATATTTGATTCAACGAAGAATGTCTAATTAAAAACGATTTTTTATAATCTTAAGTAAATACATCTAACAATGCAAAATCTTGAATCATTTGAACCATCATTATTTAATTTAATTGGAGAATATTCTGAAAATAAATTTTATTTATCGGAAAAATGTAATATATGTAAAGTTAAATATAAATGTCATAGATGTAATAGATTTCTGAATTCTGATTTATCAACTATTTTTAAATTATTACCTTCAAATTATAGTGATTATATTGAATATGTTACAAGAATACATTCATTAACAACTGTACTTAGTGCTCGTCATGGTTTAGACTTAAAATACATAAATTTATGTAATACTTGTACAATGTTTGCTATTTCGAAGAGTGGTTATTTAGCTACTGGTTATTTAGGTAGAAAAAAATCTCGAAGATATAAAGAAAAACTTAAAAATAAAGAACCATTAAATTCGCAAATTGTTGATAAATTATTTAATAAATGTATAAAATATGGATTATGGCCATTAAATAATAATGATATTGATAGTAATCAGAAGAGAAAAATTTTAAAGTTTATTAATAAAAGGATTGATTTAAATACGATTAATATGAAAGATATTATTAAATATAAAAATGAATCATTGTATAATTTGGCAACATTATTTCAAATATCGGAAGAAATTGATAATACTTTTAGTGATATTAGACATTATTTTTAATTAAATAGAAATATAATATTTTATTATACGGACTGGATAATAAAATATTATATCATTAGAAATTTATTCCACCAATATGGTAATTCATAATAAGTATATTTTTGTGCTTCATCTTTATTTTTTAAAATTTTGATTGATGTTTTATTATAAAGAAAACATTTACCGTTTCTCAAAAATTTCGGACTTTTTACTAAGCATGCATCCCAATTACTTTTATATGGACCATAATGACGAAATCCGTATATCATATCACAATGTGTACTAAATATATATTTAGCTATTACTTGATATATATCATTTTGTAATTCTTTTGGAATATACATACTTCCAGCCATCATGGATACTACATCATTATATTCTTTTGAATTATAAAATGAAGTATTTCCATTTGTAATTTGATATTCGTGATTTTTGTATTCAATTTTACAAAAATCACAATAATCCATTCGTCTTATAATTCCAAAGAGTGAGAATTCTACTGAATACATTTTACTATAATTATTTTATTAAATAGTAAATTTTTCAATTTTAATTACTCCAGGGACCAATGGAAAACCATTTCCCTTCTTCTTTGCCTTCATTTTCTACAATTTCTTGTACTGCTTCTTCTACTGCTTCTTCTATTATTGGAGCAGATTCATTTATTACTTCTTCTACTACTGGAGCAATAGATTCTGGAACAACTTCTTCAATAATTTCATCTACAGTTTCTAATACTTCTGGAGCAATATTTTCAATTTTTTGATCAACAACTTGTTCAATAATTTCATCAGCAACTTCTTGTAAAACTGGAGAAACTTCTTCTACAACTTCTTCTACAACTTCTTCTACTTTATTTACAAGATTATCAGATACATCCCACAATATGTTACCATCGGTAAATTCTTGTTCGCCAATTATTGATTCAATTTCATCAATAATATTTTGTGGTTGAGTATGAGATATTTCTTCTGATAAAAAGTCTTGTAGATCTTCACATTCTTCTTTATAATGAAGATGTAAACCATATAAGGTTGCTATTCCAAGAAAAATACAAAATGTATTTGTTAATCCAATTGTATTTACTAATATATTTATTAATACAACTGGGATGGAAAAATTAACTAATTTAGATAATAACATTATTTTTACATATAGATATATTTAAATATTTAAGTAGTTTTATATATAATTATTTAAGTAGTTTTATATATAAATGAAACCATTAAATAAAGATATTATAACAATAATAAAAAAATATTTACAATGTGATGGGAAAGATTGTAATAAAGTTGCTAAATATAAATTAGAATGGTGGTATAGAGATAATTATGAAGGTGTATATTGTAAATTCTGTTGTAAGAGAATTGTATCAGAAAGAAGACATTGTGGTGGAAGTGGTCCAGGTTTATCTTCGTTTTTTTATGATTATGACCAATATGGGAGGTATAAATATATAAAAACATAGCAATATAGTATGAAAAAATTAAATAATGATATTATATCAATATTAAAAGCATATTTAAAATGTAATGAAGTTTCATGTAATAATTATGGAATTCGCCGACTTCATTATAATGGCACATATTGTGAGAAATGTTATAAAAAGATACTTGATTCTTATTATAAAACAGAATGGGATAGTGAAATTTGTGGTGGAGGCGGCGAAATGTTTTTAAGTTAAATAATGTATAGTAGGAATATATATAAAATGTCGAAATTAAATAATGATATAATATCAATATTAAAAGCATATTTAAAATGTGATGAAATTTCGTGTAATAATTATGGAATAAACCGTATTAATTATGATGGAATATACTGTTCTGAATGTTATCAGAAAATATTGGATAAGTATTGTAATTCGGTATCAAACAATTCTAAATCGAATATGATTTGGGGATATAAAATTGGTGGTATTGGATGTAATGAAAATGATATTGTATTTCTTATGTAAAAGAATAAAAAAAAAATAAAATTGAAAAGAGATATTTAGTCAATATAAATAAAAAAAATGGAAATCGAACAAAAACAACAAGACGCGGAATTAAATACAAAATGGAATTTGAAAGAAAAATTACAATTAAATTTACATAATTATTTAATTGTAATCTTTCAAATTGTATCTATTATTTTATATAGTATTTTTACACAATATGGTGTAGAAGCTGTTGGAGATACTGGCTCTGATACATCAAGTAATACTATTAATACATATTACCCAATGTTTCAAGATGTTCATGTAATGATATTTATTGGATTTGGATTTTTAATGACATTTTTAAGAAAGTATTCATTTTCAAGTGTAGGAATGAACTTTTTAATTGCGGCAATTACGATTCAATATTCTATTCTGATTAATGGATTTTTTCATTGTTTATTTAAAAATCATTGGGAAATATTGACTCTTGATATTACTTCATTAATTACAGGTGATTTTGCTGCAGGTGCTGTATTGATTACTTTTGGGGCTCTTTTGGGTAAAATTTCAGTTGAACAACTTTTAATTTTAGTTCCACTTGAATTAATTTTTTATTCAATTAATGAATCATTAGGTGTAGAAGTATTTAAAGCAGTTGATATGGGGGGTAGTATGTATGTTCATACATTTGGGGCATATTTTGGATTGGCGGTATCTTATATGATTGTTAATAAAGATAAACTTGAACGAGCTGATTTTAGATCATCTAAAACATCAGATTTATTGGCAATGGTTGGGACAATTTTTCTATGGTTATATTGGCCTAGTTTTAATGGTGTTTTAGCTTCTGGGAATTCTCAACATAGAGTTGTTATTAATACAGTATTAGCATTAACTAATAGTTGTATTAGTGCTTTCTTTATGTCTCGTCTATTAAGGCCTCATAATAAATTTAGTATGGAGGATATTCAAAATGCTACTCTAGCTGGCGGTGTAGCTGTTGGTTCATCAGCTGATTTAGTTATTGGGCCATATGCTTCATTAATTATTGGAGCTGTTGCTGGTTCATTATCTGTTATTGGATATACGTATATTCAACCATATTTACAAAAGAAGTTTAAATTACATGATACTTGTGGTGTTCATAATTTACATGGGATGCCTGGAATTCTTGGTGGAATTTCTGGTTGGATTTCTGCCTCAGTTGTATCTGACAGTGTATATGGAGATAGTATTACTGATGTTTTTCCAGGAAGAGATGATAGAACTGCTGGACAACAAGGAGGATTTCAATTATTAGCCTTAATTGTAACATTAGTAATTTCAATGGGTGGCGGTGCTTTAACTGGAAAGATTATTAATCAAGCACGACCTGAAAAAGAGAGAGAATATGTAGATGATGATGAAGATTGGGGTGAAGAGCCTTAATAAAATATTTCCAGTCCGTAATTATAAAACAAATATTTAAATTTTTTATTAAAATATATAATAATATATTTTAATATATTTTAATAAAAAATAGGAAAATTTTGTCTTGCATCTTTTCTACTTTTTCCTGTTCCTGTAGGCGATAACAGGCAAAAATCTGCCAATGGTGTAGATTCAATTTCTTGATAATATGCTTCCCATTTTTGTGCCATAGTTGTATCATGACCAGTTTCAATTGTCAAATTACGAAGATGTTTAATAGTTTCACTTCGATTCAATTTCTTATTGTCAATAATTTCTTTTTCCCGTTCTTTAATAAGAACTTGTTTTTTTACAGCCTGCATAAATGTTTGAATTTTACATGTCTTACGACAATATTGACATTTTAATGGATGGGTTTGCGAATTATTTGTCCAGGGACAAAACTCACATCTCCAAGAATGGTCTTTAACAAATCCATTTCGTGCGATTTTCCATAAATCTTTTGATGATCGTTTAGTTTGAATTGTAGTCATTTTCAATTATTTTCAATTATTTTCAATTATTTTCAATTATTATTAATTATCTATTTTAAAAGTCGATTTTAATTATATAAAAGTTATCGTTTTTTTTTAATTAAAATTAAATAAAGGAAAAAAAAAATTAAAATCGATTTTTACGATATCTACACAGAAATAGATTTTTATGTCTGTGTGCTTATAAAATTATGTATATAATTTTATATGGTAAATTTTTATTTCTATCTGTATATATCCAGTCCATAAAAATTTATAGATTAATCTATTTTTTCTTTATTATGGAATAACTGTTTTTTTACATTTGGGTGATAAATATATGGAATAATTCCGTAATATTTAATAACACTTTTACTACTAAGTGCATAACATTCTACTAATAATATCGTATATATTGAAATACCAGATAATATATGCCATAATGCATGAAATTGAAAACTAAATATACATAATTGATCGATTATCCAACAAAAAAAACTACAAATAAATGTTATAACTGAAAAATAATAAAATTCTTTTGCCAGTGGTTTATTACTATTTTTAGTAACTTGTTTCCATTTTTTTTGTATGAGATAAAAAGTAATTGAACCCATTAAAAATAATAAATATGGAGTATATACAAGATTATAATACCAACAAGAAATTATACCTAATACAAATATACTTGATATCATTGCGTGTGGTAACGATTCACACATTGTAGCAAAATATATCATTGTAAGAATAGCACCTTCATCTAAAATTTGACCAAAACGAGATAACATACCATGAAATACAAATGAACCGAATCCAATAAATAATAATAATCCATAATAAATTTTATATCTATATGCAGGTCTATTATTATAAAGATTGTATGCTTCATAGTTCGAAGATAAATACAAACCACTTATGCCTAAAATCATGACTAATATATTTGTAATAGTGTTCCAAAATTCTGCGATATAATTTGAATAAACATAATTTTGTTCACACCAGTCAATACTACTGCTCTGATAAGAAAACATATATAAATTATTTAGTTTTGTAATTTTTATATATGTAAAAACTAAAATTGAGTTTTTTTTTAATCTAATATATATAAAAATTAATGGCATCATCTTATTTACTTAAAACTGTGCGTGTGTGTAATTCGGTAGGCAAAATAAAATATAGTTTAAATAATACTAATTTTTTTTTAAGAGTTTTTAGCCCTCGTTTCGCATTTTTCGAAACACATTCAAACGAAGATGATATTCATTCTAAAATGAATGATTACAAAATTCCGACTTATAAATACCGAATTTATAACAAGCCGTTACATTATAATGATATGGCGGAAGGTTTACATGATTTTCCGTCAAGTGGATTAACTGATTATGAATATGATTATTATTATGATTGTAATTATCATGTTATTGCTAGAACAACAAATTCAGAAAATAAGTGATAAATTTTTTAAAATCGATTTTTATAATCCTTATTTAAAAATAAATCAATATTAAATTATTGCAAAATGAATACTTTATCTTTAACAAAGTTTTTACAAAGAGAAGAAGATATACCGAAAGAATTATGTCAAATTATTGCAAAATATGCTAATGTTGTTTCATACAAAACAGATCAAATTTTATGTCATTATTTAGGGAGCAACTGGTTTTTAGATTATGCATTTATTTCAGAACGAAATTCAATTATATTATATACACCTCGAAATATTTACTTTCAGGCTTTAGAAATAGGTCAATTCTTTTTTATAGAATGTGATGGCGGAATTGCTATGAGAGAATTTTACGATCTTGAAACATATTCTAATTTTAATATATTAAATGATTTTAGAATGTGTGATTTTCCATTATGTCAGATTACACATGATAATAATAACAAAGAAAGATGTTTAGGAATTGTTAGTGAATATGATGATTTTTCATTTAATTATTTAGAAAGGCAAGAAAATTTACAAATAAGATGGAACAAATTTTATAAAAATTAATTTTATTATAAATAATGGACTGGAAATTTAATATTTAAAGTTAAATAATTTATTCACTACTCCATCCCATATATTCTTCTTCGTCATCGTAATCATAATCATAATTGTTATTATTATTATTATCTGTTTGATATTCATCATTTTCAGAATTGTAATAATAATTTTTTTGAAAATTATTATTATATTTATAAACCAATACATTGTTATTTTGTTGAATTTGTCTTTTATTTGCTTCTGTAATAATTTTTTGTTTCTTATCTACTTCTAATTTTTTTTTGTCATCTTGTTTTTTATAACAATTTTTGATATGTTGAATAACATTTTTTTTACCCCAGGGATTATTATTTTTTTTAATATCTACCTGTTTTTGTTTCAATGGTTTAACAACTGGTTTTGTAGATGTTTTACTAGAAAGTGAAGGGAATTTTTCAACTAATGTTTCTTTAGGTTTAGTTACCAAAACGTTAGTTGAAAATTTATTAGAAAATGAATTTTTTTCATAAGAATTAAATTTATTTTTTCTTTGTGAAAATTTTTTATTACTATAGTCATTATTTTGTGAATTATAGTTTGTTTTTTGTTCATATCTATATACTCCTTGTGAAGAAATAGATGATGGTCTTTGAAAACGTTTAGTATTCATTTTACTTTACAAAAATCAATATTAATTTAAATTATTTATTTATTATTATTATTTTAGTATTGTAAATTTCAATTTTATTTTTATTTACAATGAATATTTATATATATTATAAAATTGATTTAATGTAATTTATAAAAACATGATTTGTTTTAAAAATACCTGGTATATGACATCATTACTTGATTGGGTAATAATCCTAATTATCGCAATTTCTTTAATTTTTATTGTTCTATTAGAAGAATGGATTCCTCATCACAATACATGTTTGCCTGGATATGATGTAGATAGTGAAGGTAATTTTATTTGTGGTGAAAATAGAAATCCTTTATGGCAAAATCCGTTTGTTAAATTATCGGTAACTTCTTTTGATGCTACATTAATTGGTTTAGCACCTTTTTTTGTTTTATTCTTATTTAATTTATTAGTATGGAATATTCCATTTTTTAAAAATAAATTAATTCCACAAAAAGTTAAATCAAATTTATATATTAACACTAGTTTATTATTATGGTGTGATGTAATGGTTCGTTGTATTCTATTCATTGCTGGTATGACTACATTATTTACTCATATTTTGAAATTCGTAACTGGGTTACCACGTCCAAATGCTTATGCTTTAGTAGATACTAATAGACCACAAGAAAGATATTCATTTGTAAGTGGTCATACTGCCATAGCATATACGTATACTTGGTTATTTGGAATATTAAGTTCTAAATCTATCAATTATTGTATATCAAAGAACATGATTTTACCAAATCAAGAAAGACCTCAAGAAGTAGAATATTTTAATGGTAATTATTGGTTTTTATTACCTTTATGGCAAAAATTATCATATGTTCCATCCTTATGTTATATGTTAGCCTGGGCACCAGTTTGTGGAGCAACATATGTAGGGGTCTCTCGAATCATTGAATATTGGCATAGTGATGTTGATTGTGTTGCTGGTGCTTTAGTTGGAATATTTTGTGCTTATTTTTTTGGTTATTTAAGATATTACAATGAAATTTATGGAGTAAGAACTTATTATAGTTGTCCGGAAATAATTACAAATATTGTATAAAATAATATTAAGTATAAAATTAAAATTAAAAATGATTTTAATAATATAAAATCAAAATTAATTAAATTAATAAAGATTTATTTATATTCTATATTAAAAAATGACACAACGATCGCAAAAAATTAAAAAATCTTTAAATACATTTTTTAATTATACAAAAGATGGTCCATCTAAATTTAAAGTAAATTCTAATATTGTAAATTTTGAAAGAAATATTAATGAAAATAATAATAACATTCCATCATGTTCGTGTAATAATTATGATGGAAATACTTTTTGTGAACATATATATTATATTTTACTTTTCTTTTTTAAGGTAAATATTAAAAATAGAATACTTCATAAAAACAAATTTACAGATGATGAATTAGAAAATATTTTTTTAAAACGATATCGTTCAGTGTCAGCATCATATATTAGAAGAGAACTAAGAGTGCGTCCTCAAAGAAGAATTCGTCCTCAACCACCTGCTAGAAGAAGAATTCTTCTTAGGCGACCATCTTCACGAAGGCGAAGTAGCAGATATCAACCTCAACCTCCTTCAGAACCTCGTCCACCTTCTAGAAGACCTTCTAGAAGACTTAATAGAAATTCTGTACATAGAAGAAGACGATTTATTGATGTATTGGCATCTTCTTATAGGAATAATGAATCCGAAGAAGCAGGGGGGCGAGATGAAAATCCACTCAATAATTTTCAAAGAAGATTAAGACGTTCATCTAATCGAGTTAATTTACATATTTCACGACCGCGTGTTTTCATTAATCCTAACCAAGATAATAGACAAAATTTACCATCACCAATTCGTCGTATTAGTAATACAAGGCATATTGCTAGTATTACAATATTAAATTCATCTCAACAAAATGAAACAAATGAAGATAAGTGTTCAATTTGTTTAAATCAATTATATGAAAACCACGGAATTGTTACTAGATGTTCTGTATGTTCAAATGATTTTCATAATATGTGTTTAGATACATGGATTGTATCGAAAATTAGACAATATACAGCACCTTCTTGTCCATTATGTAGAAGTAGGATAAATCTACGCTAGATAATTTACTAAATTATCTAGTCCCGGTTAAAATTTAATACTAAATTATAAATCAAGAACTTGATTATATATTAATTTTTTGATGCCAATTATATTATCGTTTTCAATAAGCGCATTTTCTTGTTCAATATCTAGTTTAAATTGAACAGGTGGATTTTTATATTCTTCCAGCTTATAGCGATATTCATCAAAATATTCATTATTAAGAATACATTCACTATTAGGTCGTAATAAATGATTAAATGTCAACATTGATTCAATTAATTCAAAAAGTATATCAGAAATTGGTTCATAAATATTAGTAGAATTTTTTTCTTCTTTTTTTCTAAAATATTGAGAAAAAGTTTTTTTTGTTTCTTCCTTTTCTTTTTTCATAATTTTATATCCAAATTCGTATTTTAATAAATCCGCATCAGATACATTAAGAATATTAATGATTAATTTTATTAATTGTATATAATTATCAGATTTAAATAATGGTTGTTTTATAATAAGTTCAGCCATTATACACCCAATTGCCCAAATATCCATTTTATATTCATATTCTTTTGGTGAAAGAACTACCTCCGGTGCTCTATACCATCTTGTTACTACATATTCTGTCATATTGGTATCATACGAACGAGATAAGCCAAAATCAATAATTTTTATTGTACAATCTTTATTGATAATTATATTACTTGGTTTTAAATCACGATGTATAATATTTGCAGAATGTAAATGCTTTATTCCTGATAGCATTTGAAATAAGATAAATTTGTAATGTTCTTCAGATAATTGAATATTATTATTATTTTTATATTTATATATTAATTGATGTAAATCTGTCTCTCCTTTTTCAGTAATTATAGATATTATATTAAAATTTTTTTTATAAATATCTAAATAAATATCAATTAGACTAAGAACATTTGGATGACTATATTTTGTACAAAATTTAAGTATTTTTATTTCTCTTAAAATTCGAATTGTATCACAGGAATTATCTAAATCTTTTATTACCTTAATAGCTACTTTTTCCCCTTTTTTATTATAATATGCGGATACAGTTCCATAAGCTCCTTCTCCAATTTTTTTACAGAATTTATATTTTGGTTTTTTAAAAAAATTCATTTTAGTGTCTACCTATTTAATTTACGTTAATAATAAAAAATTCAATTTTTATTTATTGTTAAATTAATTTATTTTATTAGTATATATAAATAATAAAATGTCTTTAGTCTCTTCCCTTAGAAAAGCCTTAATAGCAGCAATAATTGCTGGTATTTTAAATGCGATATTAGCAGCTGTAAATGTTGCAAAATATATTCCAAAAACTCAATTCCCATTTATTACTCAAATTGTAGCTCAATTAGAATCTCATAACATTAGAATGATAGAATCTTCAATTGTTGTAACAATAATTGCATTAGTTGCTGGAATAATTGCCAGTTTTTTTTAAATAAAAAAATATAAATTTAAATATATAAATCATAATATGAATCATATATTTAAAAGAATAATAGCCGTATTTTTTAAATCTTCTCAATCAGAAGAAAATTTTTATTATTTAGCATTATTAAAAAATATTGATATAGTTTATGGTGCTTCAATTCATGGATTATGGCCGAATTATGCTAATGGAAGTTATCCATCATTTTGCAAAAATGTAGAATTTGATTTTGATAAATTATCATCTATTATTAAAGAATTGAGAGATTATTGGGATTTACCAGGAGATATTGGAAAAGATGAAATTAGTTTTTGGCAACACGAATATAAAAAACATGGTAGTTGTATGTTTATTGAATTAACTGAATTAGAATATTTCAAAAAAGCATTAGAACTATATTATTATGTAATGGAAAATGGTATTGATATTGAAAAGTATAGAAATGGCAAAAACTATATGATACCTTTTGATTTGGATTTTAAATTGATTGAAAAATAATTTTTATTTTACTTATTTATTGAAGTGTACAATGTTCATTTATTAATTTCCGTAAAAAATATTGAAACGGTTTATCTAAATTTAAATTTCTTTTGACAGAAATTAATGTATAATCAAGTCTATTTCTTATAGCAATACGGCGTGTATATGTTCCATTAAATCGTGATGGATTCAAATCAATTTTATTAGCACATAATAAAATAGGTATATTTTGACAAATCCGTTGAATATCTTGTAATATTTGAGGAACTTTTTGATAACTAAGTTGGCAAGATTGGTCTACCATAATAATAGCAGCATTAGCACCAATATAGTATCCATCTCTTAGTCCACTTAAATGTTCTTGTCCAGCACAATCCCATATATTAAATGCAACTTGTCCGCAATTTGTGTTTACATTACATACATTAACTTCAACGCCTAAAGTTGCTATATAACGTCTATCAAATTCTCCTGTTTTTAATCGTTTAATAAATGATGATTTACCAACGCCTCCATCGCCATCAATTATAATTTTAAATTGATTTGCAGCCATTTTTATTTAATTAAATTTTTTTTAAATCAATTTTTATTTTTTATAAATATTATGCTTAATTCGGTATCCATTTTTTTCCATCCATTTCTTTTTAGCATAAAATCATACAATCTATTATTCAAGATGGATTGTAATTTTATATTAATATTTAGTTGTTCAAGTTGTTTAAGTAAATTAGAAAAAATTTTACAACTTCTAAATTGTGTATATATGAATATTGAACATATTATCATCATATCATCTTCCCATGCTACAACAATAGTTCCGTATTGTGATGTTAATTTTTTCTGAATTCGATATTTTAATGGTAAATCTAACCATATTTTTATTTTTTTAAATATAATAGTGTCATCAATCATTTATATAAATTGTAATATTATTACATATTTATATAAATAGTTAACACAAAATATAATAAAATGTGTATTAAGTTTAATTTATTTTTTGTATATAATTGTATACAACTAATAGTATATACTTATGGAATCAAATACAAAAGTTTGGATAAAGAAAAGAAATAGATGGTTCTCTGGTATTATTGTATCTAAAAATAACAATCAAGTTTTGATTAAATTTGATCATAATAAAAAAACAGAGATTATTGATAACTTTTCAAATATAAAATTAAAAAATCAAAATTGTGATAATGTTAATGATTTAATGAATCTTCAACATTTAAATGAACCGTCGATGTTAAATGCTTTATTTAATCGTTACAAGAAAAATACAATTTATACATATACTGGACCAATTTTAATAGCGATAAATCCTTTTAAAAACTTAGAGATATATGATGATGGAAATATTAAAAATTTTAATAATAATCAAATAGAGAATCCTCATTTATATGGGGTAGTTAGTAAAGTTTATGAAAATATTAAAAAAAATAAAGGAAACCAGTCTGTTTTAATTAGTGGAAATAGTGGAAGTGGTAAAACTTTTTCAACGCGATATATAATGAAATATTTATCAAAGGTTAGTTCGAATTTTGATACAAATGAAAATACTGTGGAACGGAAGCTTTTAGAATCTAATCCAATATTAGAAGCATTTGGAAATGCCAAGACATTAATGAATGATAATTCAAGTCGTTTTGGCAAATATATAAAGATTTTTTTTGATGATGATAGTAAAATAACTGGTGCTAATATAGAAACTTATTTATTAGAAAAGATTAGATTAATTAATCAGAAAGATGGAGAGAGGAATTTTCATATATTTTATTTGATTTTATCAGGTATGAGTAATATTGATAAACAAAGATATAGTATAACAAAAGTAGATGATTATAGAATTTTAAGTAATAGTAAGTGTTATTTGCGAGATGATGGTATTAGTGATAAATCTCAATATGAAGAATTAATCCAATCTTTTCATATCATGAATTTTACAGAAGTTGATATTGAAAATATTTTTTTGATTATATCTGCTATTTTACATTTAGGTAATATTGTTATAAAAGATAATCAGGTTATAGATAGTTTTTCATTAAAATGTGCTAGCAAAATGCTTTCTATTGAATATGCTGATTTAAAAAGATGTTTTCTTCAGAAGGAAATAACAGTTCATGGGGAAACTTTTATTAAATCTTTGAAAGACATTGAATCTTATAATGTAATTACTACAATGATGAAAGTAATTTATGAAAATATGTTTAATTGGATTGTTAAAAAAATAAACAAAAATTTTATTAAAACGGATTACAAACAATTTATAGGATTATTAGATATTTTTGGTTTTGAAGTATTTTATAAAAATAATTTTGAACAGATATGTATTAATTATGCAAATGAGAGTTTACAGCAACAATTTAATAAATACATTTTAAAAAATGAACAAAAATTATATGAGGAGGAACAGATTGAATGGGATTTTATTGATTTTCCAGATAATAAGGAATGTTTAGATTTATTTGAATTTAAAACTCATGGTCTTTTATCAAAATTTGATGAAGAATGTTTATTTCCAAATGGAAATGACAATGCTTTATATGATAAGATTTGTAAATATTCTGAAAGTAGGGATAGTTTAAATATAACTAATATGGAAAGAATTGATAAATTATTTACAATAGAACATTATCCTGGTAAAGTAACCTATAATATTCATGGTTTTGTTTCAAAAAATAAGGATATATTGAATAGTTGTGCTGTAAAATGTTTATTTAAATCGAATAATAAAATTTTTAAAACATTCGACAAAAATTTATTATTAAGTTTAACAACTTTATCTTCAATTAGTATTTCCAAACAATTTCAAAATCAATTGAAAGAGTTATTAGAGACTATTAACAAAACAACTCCTCACTATATAAGATGTTTAAAACCAAATGATAAAAACAGGCCAGATTCTTTTCAGAATAATCAAATTATTAATCAATTAAAATATAGTGGTGTTTTGGAAGCGATTAAAATTTCAAGACATGGATATCCAATACGAATGGCTCACGAAGACTTTAATGATAAATATTATATGTTATTTGATAAAGTTGACTTTGATAATAAACAATTAATATCTATTTTAAAGAATGAGAAATTGGAAATAGATACTGGAAAATATCAAGTGGGTATTACTAAAATTTTTCTTAAAAAGGATGATTATGAGAAAATTGAATTAATGCGAAATAATTTACTTAATAAATCGGCAATAGCTATTCAAAAAATATTTAAGGGATGGAGAATAAAAAATTGGTATATTAGTTATAAGAAATCAGTAATAATTGCTCAAAAGTATGCTAGAGCATATTTAGCAAGGCAAAAAGTCAAGAGGATGCGACAAAATTTAGCATCTATTAAAATTCAGTCATTATTTAGAGGATATATGATTAGAAAAAATTATAAAAGGGTAATTAAATTAATAATATTTATACAAAGAAGGGTAAGACAAAAAATTAAAAAACGAAAATATAGAGATAATTATGAAAATTATTGTGCTACTAAAATTAAAAGTATTTGGAAAATGTATATTATTCGCAAACACTTTATTCAATATAGAAATAGAGTAATTGTAATTCAATGTCATATTAAAATATTATTAGCAAAAAATTTATTAATAAAATTAAGAAATGAAAAATATAATTTAGATAAGTTAAAAAATCAAAACAATTTATTACAGAATAATTTAAATTCTTTACAGGAAGATTATTTAAAACAACAAGCATTAATGAATCAAATGAGAATGAAAATGAAACAACAAGAAAGAGAGAATTTTCAAAAAGAAGAAAATTTACGATTATTAAATGAACAAAATTCTGAAAAAATAGAAGATGTTTTATATAAAAATTTTGAATTATCAAATATTATAAATGATTATAAACAGAATGAAGAAGAAAGCAAGCAATTATTAGAAGATGCTACAATACAAAATAATCAAGATGCTGAAACAAAATTATTACTTGCTATGAAAATAAATGAATTGTTATTAAAACATAATAATGCGGTAGAAGAATTGAGAAGACTTCGGGCAAATGATAATAATGTATCATTTTTTAGTTTTATTAGACAATTTTTCCAATAATTATATAACTATATTTATATAGATGATTAAATCAAAAATATTTATCATTATAGTAATATGTGTTATTACTTTAATAATATTTATTTTAAATAATAAGTATGAAGGTTTTAAAAATGCTATTAAAGAAAGTTCTACTTTAATTTTATTTACAAATCCAAATTTCAATTCAAAAAATGTAAAATTAAATTAGAGAACTGCATAAAATTATCTGGTCCGAATTGTTGTTTATAAAAACATCTTTATTATATTATTTTCTATAGTAAGTTATATATAAAATGTCCAATAAATATTTAGACAAGTATGAAGATGTATTCAAATCGGAACCAAAATGTATTGTAAATTCAAAATATTTATGTGCTGATTTTCCATTTATGTGTTTATCTCAAGATAACATAAATAATAAAAAAACGGAAACTACGCATAATTTTAATACAAGTTGTGTTCAAACTTTATCTAATAATTTTGGTGCTCCGATTGAATATAAAATGTTAAGTGAAGTTGATTCTAAAAAAATTTGTTCAAAGGTAAAAAAATTAACAAAACAATAAATATTTTTAATCGTTAATTAAAATTGATTTTATGATATTTTAATCAATTTTAATCAACCAGTAATCTATTAAGAAATAAATTAAGAAATATGACTTCTATTATGAAAGGAAAAGTCTCTTTTAATGAAAAAATTGATTCATCTTCTCAAGATAATTTTGACGAATTATTTAAGAAAAGTATGACAAATTCTCATTATAATAATGTTGATAATGATTATCATAATGGTAATGCTGTTATAGATAATACATTTTATAGACCAACACGTGAAATTCAAGCAGAGTGTGTATTAGTTTGTGGGGCACCTGGTTCAGGAAAAACATCATGGGCAACAGAAAATTTTGCGAATGTATATTCTGCTGATGATTTTATGGTAAAAGATGGTATATATCATTTTGATCCATCAAAATTAAGTATAAATCATAGACAATGTGAAGATCAAGTTATGGAATCATTATTTGAGGGAAAATGTGTTGTTTATTGTAATACAAATACTGCATTTACAGATTTCTGTAATATTATGCGAAAGATTAAGGATTCATTTTATAGAAAGAAGAATTTTTCATGTAGAGTTCGAATTGTAAAGATGCGAGAATTATCAATTGAAGATTTAGTTGAAAGGGTGTCAGAAAAAGGAAATGGGCACGAAGTTGAATTGTATAAATTAGTTAATATGACTAATCGTTTAAAATGGCTTTTTAATACATTTAACCCGATTTATTTTAGTTGGTGTTCTTTAGTATCTTTCAAGAAATTTCATGAATTAAATCACAATAGTGAAATGAAATTTAATGGTCCTTATATGCCTGGACCAAATTCAAATTTTAAGAGAAATCCTTATCCACGCAGGAATAACAGACAGTATTATGGTAAAAAGAATTAAGATTTTTTATAATTAAAATTAATTTGATAGGGACTGAACTGATTAAAAACTATCTTTAGATAAATGAATAAAGACTGGTGGGCTTGCAAATTTAGGCCCCACTTTATCAAAATATCCAGAATCAGTTCTCATTTTCATATAATCTTCATGATCTTGTGTGGTTGCCCATCTCTCCCAGATAACAATAGTTTCTTCATCGTCAGTAGAAAGACGACCTTCAGCAGAAACACAGCCTTTATGTGCTTTAGTAAGTTTAATACCATCTTCATCATTTTTAAGTGAATCGAAGACTTCTTGTCGGAATTCTGGTTTAATTTTAATTAAAACTAGAATAGTTAGTTCTGGTTCTGGTTCTGGTTCTGGTTCTGTTTCTTCTTGTTTTTTTGATTTAAAAATATTTAAGAATCTTTGCAACATGTTAATTTAGTTTTAGTTATTATTTATATATAAAAATAAATCCTTATATTATCATATTAATATTTTAATTGCTAATAATGAATGATAAGTTAATTAAATTTTTTAAAAATAAGAAAGAAAAGAGAACTCAATTAATTTTAAAATTAAGAATTAAACATTCATTACATGAAATTGCGGAATTATTAGATTATCCGGATGGCGTTGTTATGCATTTTTTAATAAAGGGTTTATTTGAATTGGATAAAAAAGAACAAGCAGAATATATATTCAAGAAATTAAGATTAAATAAATTAGATAGAGATGAATTCAAGTATTTTATTCGGGAGAAAAGAAAACAGAAGAAAGAAAATGAATAGGAAAAAAAAATTAAAATCGATTTTTTAATAATCTATCCGAAGAAAGTTGCTTTTTTTTTCCCTGTTACTTTATTTATTAAATTATCAGTTTTAACTTTTTTCATTAGAAAATGTCTTGATGCTATTATAAAAAATAGCAGACTTTTCTAATCCTATTAATTTAGGATTAGAATATGATTCGGGACTGGATATTGTAAATCAAATTTCAATTTCAATTTCTTCTTCTTCGGATTCTTCATCAGAATCATAATTTTCAAAACCATAATGTTGTTTTAATGATTTTAAAAAATCGTTAACTAATTGGTCATATTTTTTGTAATAAATATAAGTAATAATATTAGTGACATGTTTTTCATCTCTTGTTGCGGAGAACATGGATAATTTATTTTTTAGATTATTCAAAGCTTTTGTTAACAATGGTTTTGCTTTTATTTTTTTCCTAAACTTTTCAAAATCTAATAATGAATTTTGAATAAATAATTCATTATTAAAATTTAGAAATGCTTCCATTAATTCTTTTGATTTAATATGTTGCGAATGCATTAAATCAGAAAAAGTCTGATTTTCATTTATTCTATCTTTCAATATTTTAATATATATATAACATCGTCTTCTTTGTTTCCGTACTGTTTTGGAATCGAATAATATATGTTCTTCTAATCGTTCGATAAAGTTTACTAATTCTTCAGAAACACTATATTCACGTTTATTTTTATCTAAATCATTTTTTGTCAGTGGAAGTCCTTTATTAATTGTTATAAATTCTTGATGAACTTCATCCATATCTTCGCATTGAATATATTTGATTGTAAATCGTAATTTAGAAATTTTTTTATAGTTATTACCGGATTCATTTAAAATTTGATTTAATGCTTGAAGGCGATGTTGCCCGTCTATCAAAATTTTATTAGTTCTTTTCCCACTTTTATTAATAAATGATGGTATTCCATCTGGTTGAATTGCTACAATAAATGGTAAACAATCATGTAATGTATTATTATATGTATTATAATATTCAAGTTGATAATTTTTAATATCTTGTACATGTTTTTTATTTATTGGTCTTTGATCATCATATATAGTCAAATTTTTGATTTCTTCTAAAGATTTGTATCTAATTTTTCCATCAATTGTTTCGATAGAAAATCGTGATTCATCAAGTTGTTCTTTTAATTTTTTATTTGATACTTTTTGTTTATCGTATTTTTTTTCCCATTTTTCTGCTTTTTTTTTCCATTTTTTGACTTCATCTAATGCTCCGTTATATTGTAATTTCAGCATTGCTTCTAAATTATTGTTGTCTTCATTTTCACTATCTTCACTATCTTCATTTTCTTCATTTTCACTATCTTCATATTCTTCATTTTCATATTCTTCATTTTCATTTTCACTATCTTCATTTTCTTCTTTATTTTCTTTATTTTCATTTTCTTCTTTATTTTCATTTTCTTTTTGATTTGAATTGTTAAAAAAATTACTAAACATTTTCAAATTATTTATAAATATATTGATATTATTAATATACATATAAGTAATGTTCTTCAATTTTAATTTATAATTTCAAAGACTGGCCAGTCAACGCCCACAGTTTTTCACTCGAAAGT
>CETA01028073.1_pt1 | contig 20269 bp, 28 predicted proteins | sample 531251 | NCBI WGS metagenome assembly CETA01 (sample SAMEA2622362, study PRJEB7988) | marine metagenome | biome: marine biome (ENVO:00000447); feature: mesopelagic zone (ENVO:00000213); material: "saline water (ENVO:00002010), including plankton (ENVO:xxxxxxxx)" | depth 380 m
GGATCTCGACCTCCACTGGAACATGGAAAAGCTATCCAGGGGTTGGCACAATGTGTCGTTCATCACGCCCTTCGGCGGAAGGCAGGCGCTCGGGATGCTCATCAAAGCCCATTCAGGTCTACACACAATACGCGCCGCTGCGCAAAAGCTCGCAGGCGCCATTGCGCTTCACTATGTCCATCCCCTGGTCGTCGACGAGCAAAGAGGGCAAGTCAGATCTGCCGCATCTGAGGCCACCAATGGACAGCTCGACATCCAGAACATCGAGATCAAGAACATTGGCTCTCGCGTAGAGGATGAAATCACCTTCGACTACATCGAGTTCATCATCTTCTACTCGTATCTCGATGACCACCTCAATGAGCAACGCAAAACCTTCGTCATCAACAAGCCTCTAGGCGACCACCTGATGAAGGGCATGTTCGATCCGCTAAAGAAACTGGCACAGAGCCAAAATAGGCGAAAGGCCCGTCCGCACGTCGAGATGGACATCGTGACCGCGAGACACGCGTGCAAAACACGTGTGGCAAGTGAGATCGGAGAGTGTTTCCACGATCGTCTCGCACTTGTAGCCGGGCCGGCAACATACGAAACACGCGATGGCCTGATATCGATAACGAAGACGATCTCAAAAGATGGCAAGATAGCCTACGACCGCGGGGTTCTCAGGATCCGCAACATGTCTCTTCCCGAAACCGCCTATGCTGCAATGCGCGGCCAACCGGTCGAACGACTCGTCGAGCACCCCTTACTCTCGGGAACGACCATCCGTTATATCCGGCAGCTGAAGGACGAAATAGCCGCCTATCTCGAGGTGCCCTCCATCGATTTTGAAGGGTATGAAGAGATGACCCGACAAGCAGGAGATGTGAGGCATCCAGCACAATAAGAAAGGAAAAGGCAATGGCAGCCTCTTCAGAAGATTTCTGGGCAAAGCTGGGACAAACCGATTCCAAGGCGTTGGACCAGCTATACGCCTGCAACCAGGCTAGCGAAATCCTTGGCAGAACCCGCCGCATCGTCGATAGGATCATGCCGCAAAAGCCCACCCCTCATGGATTCTGGGATCCAGAAGGGCTTATCCAAGCAAGCCGGCTAAGTTCTCATCGGCGACTGTTCGCGAAAAGTATTCAGGAACGCATCGCTCAGAAGGTGAAACTGCGCGACCGCACTCTCACCCCTGCACAAAAGGCAGAGCGAATGAAAGATCCTCGATTGGGATATGGACTCAATCGTTTCACCTATCGGCCGCTGGCAACCAGGATGGCTGCTTAACCGGTTGCCAGCGACAGAAGGCCTCTTTTCTGGATCTCGGCTAAAAGCTCGCGATCGCTAAACGCCTGAAGGATGTCTAACCCAGGATGGCCATCTTCGGGGACAGGGCACAAGACAGCCAAAGATCTGTCCCTGTTGGGAAGGCGGGCAATGCGGCCACGTTCTTCGCACGCGGCAACCAACCGCGCCACGCCAGACTTGGAAGAAAGCCCCAGATCAACGCGAAGTTCTTCGTAAGTCGGCCCTACACCCGGGCGATCGGATAACCTCTTTTGCAGCGCGCGCATGAAACGATACTGCAAAGGAGTAAGGGGAGCCGAGGCCCCCCTTACATGATCGTCATTCGGCGGCATCGTCCGGACCGCCGGACATCATTTCCTCAGCGACATCGTCCTTCCTGCCAAGGATTTCCTCCTCGATACGGACAACCATGTCAGGATTTTCCTTCAAGAAGGCTTTCGAGTTTTCCTTGCCCTGACCAATCCGAACCGAATCGTAGCTATACCACGCACCGGACTTCTCGATCACGCCGGCCTTCACGCCGAGGTCGATGATCTCGCCCATGCGGGAAATGCCTTCGCCATACATGATGTCGAATTCGACCTGCTTGAACGGCGGCGCCACCTTGTTCTTGACCACCTTGACGCGGGTGGTGTTGCCCACCACTTCGTCGCGATCCTTGATCTGGCCGGTGCGGCGGATGTCGAGGCGGACCGAGGCGTAGAACTTGAGCGCGTTGCCGCCGGTCGTTGTCTCCGGGTTGCCATACATCACGCCGATCTTCATGCGCAGCTGGTTGATGAAGATCACCATGCACTTCGAGCGGTTGATCGAGCCGGTCAGCTTGCGCAGCGACTGCGACATGAGACGCGCCTGAAGGCCGACGTGGCTGTCGCCCATCTCGCCTTCGATCTCGGCGCGCGGCACCAGGGCTGCAACCGAGTCGATCACCAGAATGTCGATCGCATTGGAGCGAACCAGCGTATCGGCAATTTCCAGTGCCTGTTCGCCCGTGTCGGGCTGCGAGACGATCAGTTCATCCACGTCTACGCCTAGCTTCCGCGCATAAACCGGATCAAGCGCATGTTCGGCGTCGATGAAAGCCGCGGTGCCGCCCATCTTCTGAGCTTCTGCGATTGCATGCAGCGTCAGGGTAGTCTTGCCCGAGCTCTCAGGGCCATAGATTTCGATGATACGGCCCTTGGGAAGGCCGCCAATGCCCAGGGCAACGTCGAGGCCCAGCGAACCAGTGGGGATAGCTTCGATCTCCATCGCTTCCTTCTGGCCCAGCTTCATTGCAGAACCCTTCCCGAAAGCCTTGTCGATCTGAGAAAGGGCCGCATCGAGGGCCTTCTGGCGATCATTGAAAGGGACGACGTTTTCAGCTTTTGACACGGTGTAATCTCCTTGTTCCGATGCCCGTGTTCTAGGACGGTATCAATGAGAACACAAGGGGAACATACGCACTTCAAAAAGAATTTTCCGAGCGTCGCTAAAGCTGGATATGCATCCTAAAATAAACTTCACTCTCTTGCCGATTTACTGCTAATCCCGGCACCGACAAAATGAAGGAATCCCTCCATGAAGAAGATTACTACCACCTCGTGTTTGACCGCCGCCCTGTTGCTTGCCGCATGCTCTGAGGAGCCAGGCAACGAACAAATCGGCGCTGCTCCGACAACCAGCGAAGGCGCAGACGTGACCGGTGAAGAGGTCGCACCAGAAGAGATGCCAACGCCGAGCGCGGTTCCGCAGATCCCTAGCAACGTCGATATTCCCGAAACTTTGGTCGAAATCGAAGACGCTACCGAAGCTGACGTTCAAGACTAACCGTGCTGCGTGATATCTCTATCTGCATAGGCCTGTTGATAGCAGGCTTCCTAGCTGGTCACATCTATGCGGATTGGTCGCGTCCCACACGAGAAGAAATAGCGAACGATCTTGGCCAGACCATTCTGCAAAACGTAGACGAGGTCACCGTGGAAGTTTCAGAAAACCATACGGGTCCCGTCGTCTACGTTGCGCTTGCAGATACGCCAAGAGAATATATCGGCATTGCACGGATCGAGATCGGATACGAAGGCCAATACCTTCCATCTCTCTGGGACAAGAAAGAGGACTATTACGAATATCACTGGAACCAAGCCATGCCCGAAAGCGAGCTGCTCGCTGCCATACAGACCATTACCCAAGAAAGACGTGCTCAATGAAAAAGGGAACGCAGACTCCGGGCAAAATAGGGTTTGCTAAGAGGAACTGGAAAAAGATCGGACTGGGCCTGATCTGTCTCGATCTTGCGGCTTCGGCTGCCTTTCTGGCCTTTGGCGGACCGGCTCTACTTTCTGGGTTCTTCGACTTTTGACCCGACAGGTGCGGGAGAGAAGAACTTCCGTTTCAGAAGGGAAAAGAGATGAAAGATACGGTTATGACGGTAGAGTGCGAGAGACGCTTTCTCGTCTCTCTGGCTGCTTACCCAAGTGAAATTTCGAACCTGCCGAGCCGACAGATCGAGCAGTGCTATCTGCCGGAAACCGGAAAGTGGCAGGTCCGGGCAAGGAAGATCGTTGCTGGCGATATTGTTCGCCACTACCTGACTATGAAACAGGATCTGTCCTTGGGCACGGTTCATGAGATCGAACAGGAGGCCACCGCAGAAACCTGGGAGCAGATCAAATTTGCGGCCGGCGCCGTTCTTGCCAAAACAAGAAGCGAGATGCCTCTTTCCTGCGGACATGTCCTCGAGATAGATCGCTATCAGGATGCAACCCTTCTGCCCGGATTTGCAGTCGCAGAAGTGGAAATGGCCAACCTCGATAGCAGGGTCGAACTTCCTCACTGGCTCGGCGAAGAAATTACAGGCAACAAAGCCTTTTCCAACAGGACGCTCTTCAACCGGATCAGGGAGGCAGCATGAGGGACAACCAGCCCGTCATAACCGACGATCTTACCATCTCCCTTCTCGCTTCCATGTCCGCGCTCTGCAAAGACGTCCTGGAACAGCTGCGGGGACAACCTGAATTCATGGACGTTCTTGGAGAAGCACACTTCGACAACGGCGCTCTCGAGTCCGTATCAATCCATTTCTGGACTCCCAACAAGATCATACACGATCTCCATTTTCGTAACGGCGATCGGTTTTCCGACCTCTGCCTGAAGCTGACTGCGATGCCGCCAGAAGCGCTGCTCATGAAAATGCTCGCTTCTGATGCAGCCTTTATTCTGGGCCATCCGATTTTCGAAGGACGACGCTGGGAGGGCGTCTACAACGAAGACGGAGACATGTTCAGACTCGATCTCGACTCCGACATCGTTCTGGGTCCAGACCCAGCTTCCGATCTCGAACGCAGGGTTAAGCTGCGCAAAATAGCCATGAACACTAAAAGGAGTGCCGCGTGAACCAGACCGATCTTTTCGCAAAAGACATGCCCAGGCCCAAGTCCTACGACAAGGCCATCATCCAAGCCGCCGCGGAATCCTTCGGCGCCAAAATGGCAATGACGTATTCTGAATGGAGCCCAGAAGAATGGGCAGAAGATCTCGTCAAGGTCTACGCTTCACACAAGGACGGTTATGAACTGGCCAAAGATCTCGAACGACACGGATACGATCCTGATTCGGAAATGGTCGGCCATCTCGATGACTTCGGCTTCGAGGTTTCCCGGGTTCATCGAGAAGCCGTCAAGACGTGGGTGACAAGCGTCGGCTTCGAGCCCGCATACTCGGTGGACGATCACGTCGAAGTGAAGCGCTCTTTCTCCACTGACCCAAATCACGGGAAAATCACGGAGATACGGCACGACAGCGCGGAATACCTCGTCAGGACCAATCCCGAAAGCAACTCAGCTTTGGTTGTCGCCGCAGAGGACATCGTCGGCATTTATGGCAATTAGTGCATAATGCTCTATTTTGTTGTTGACAGGTTAGTGCACGCTGCACTATCTGCCTTCTTGTCCGAGGTGCAGGGCGCGGTTACTTCGCTTTAGGAAACCACACCGCTCCCGTCTTTTCCCGGGCACGAGATAGAGAACGGCACGATCCCACGTGCGAGGTGAAGGTTACGGTTACTTCGCATTGGGAGCGAGAGGTCGCGGGTTCGAATCCCGTCACCGGACGAAGGTTCGGTGTAGCTCAGTGGTAGAGCGCTTACATTTCCGTTGCCGCCTATTCCCGCATTCACGGGGATCGGGCCGTTCTTTTATCCGTGTTCAGGTGCGCCTCCGACCAACAGGAAGGAAATAGATATGCGCACGAACACCAAGGCCCGCCACGCGATCAAGACGCATGAGGGAGCGAACAGCGTTCCTCAGAACGCCCTGCAGCAGCTGCGGCGTTCGACCTTGTCGTGCATGCTCTTCGAGAACGAGTTTTACGAAGACGGACAGACCATCGCTGCACGCATTCGCGATCTGGCCGCAAAGGTTTCAGCGCGCGACGTAGCCGATCTTGCGATCGAGGCACGCGAGAAGATGAACTTGCGGCACGTGCCGCTGCTCCTGACTGTCGCTGTGATCGACAAGCGGATGGGAGCGGCCTTCGACACGGCTGGACTGATCGAGCGCGTCTGTCAGCGTGCAGATGAGCCTGGTGAGCTTCTCGCTCTCTACTGGAAGGATGGACGTCGTCCGATTCCTGCAGCAATGAAGCGGGGCCTCGCACGTGCGCTTGCCAAGTTCGATGCCTACCAGCTCGCCAAGTATGACCGGAAGACCGATGTGAAGCTCGCAGATATCCTGCGCCTGACTCATCCCAAGCCGGCCAACGACGCCATGGACAAGCGTTACGAAGGTCTCGTTCGCGGAACTCTCGATACGCCGGACACCTGGGAGGCATTCCTGTCTTCCGGCGCCGACAAGAAGGCTACTTTCGAGCGCATGCTCGACGAGGGCACTCTCGGCTACATTGCCCTGCTGCGCAACCTGCGCGGCATGGACGAGGCCGGGGTCGATTCCGAGAAGGTTCGCAAGGCTATCCTTGCCCGGAAGGGCGCTTCGCGTGTCCTGCCGTTCCGTTACGTGGCCGCAGCTCGCGCTGCCCCGCGTTACGAGCCTGAACTGGATGAAGCGCTTTCGGCCGCAGTCGAGGCAATGCCTGTGCTCGGTGGAGAGACGATCGTTCTCGTGGATGTCTCGGGTTCCATGAACCAGAGCCTCTCGGCGCGGTCCGATCTCAAGCGGATGGATGCAGCCGCCACTCTGGCAAGCGTCATCCATGGCCGGACGAGGATCTTCACCTTCTCCGAAAAGGTGGTCGAAGTTCCTCCGCGCCGCGGTATGGCAGGGGTCGAGGCAATTCGCCGCTCTCAGCCGCACCACGGCACCTGGCTCGGCAGGGCAATTGAGAAGGTGTCGCGCCATGAGCACGACCGCATCATCGTGATCACCGACGAACAGTCGCACGATGCCGTGGGCGAGCCGAAGGTCGACAAGGCATATATGATCAACGTCGCCTCTTCTGAGCGCGCCGTTGGCCACGGAGCATGGACGAGAATTTCCGGATTCTCTGAGAACGTGCTCTCGTGGATCCATGAAAGTGAAAGGATGAAGTAATGACAACCGAACATTTCAAGGCGCTCGGAGCCGAACTTTTTGGCTACGGGTGGCAGACCCGCCTCGCCAAGGCCCTTGGAATGGAAGGAAGCACAATCAGGCGCTGGGTGTCCGGGAGCGTTCCCGTGGCGCCCAGCGCCATTTCCTTTCTCGAGATGCTAGCAAGCCGCCAGGCAACTCGCGGAGCATATTTGGCATCTCAAGATGCACACATGCCGCCTGCAGATCTGAATCCATCCGATCCCCAAGATATCGAACGATTGCATGTCACTCATACATTCACCGGTATCGATAAAGCCAAACCTATGCCGGCAGTTATCTCCAACAAAGACCAATCAGTTCTGCAGTTAACCGATGACAGGCAAAATTGCCTGGATCCGAACTTCAGTCACCTCCTTATTCGACATCCAGATCGCTATCACCTCGAAGCTTGGCTTAGCGTAATGCGCTCTTCCGGTCATAGGCCTGCATGGGTCAGCTCAAGACGACATTACTACAGCGTCATAGCCACTCCCCAAAAAGGCGCTGCCGCCTTGACCTATAAGCTCAGCACGCACTCTGGCCTCATCCGACTGCTCGAGATCGACGATCAGGGCGAAATCTTAACGAACATCATTCACAAGATAATAGGTAGTTCCCCTATACAAGAACGCGAGACAGGGGAGAACACATGATACGCACTCAGGTAGATGCTGCGCTCACAATCACGCAATATCAGCCGTGGCAAATTGTCCGCATGGTTCCAGAAACATGCCCGGCCCTGGCCTCCGAAATCATCGAGACATTCTACCGGGAAATTCCGCTTGTGATAGATGGGCCGGAAGGACTTGCTCAACTTCTTGGACGAGAACCCGAAACCTACGAAGACGACGTCATCCTGAACCGTAAGGCATGGCGCATCGATCTCAAAGAGCGCCCTTACAAGCGTCCCGACGAAGCTGTTTATCTTGTCTGGTCAGATATCAACGGGCTCTCGATCGAAGCAACGTTAACCACCAGTGGCGTGGTCATGTTCGAGGCCGTAACCTCTTTTCTCAGCCTTATTCATCCTTCTGACGTTGTTCCCAGAGGTATCAGCATCCTATAAGAGCCGCAAATCTACGAGGAGACGAGTTATGAATTCATTCACCAAGGGCAAGGGTATCATCGCGGTTGCCGTGATGACGATCATTGCAGCTGGCGGAATATCCTGTGCCAAGGCCGAACAGAGCTCGAACACAGAGATTCAGACCTCAAGGACCGAAATGCCAACGAGCACCGCCTCGTCTCCTACTTGGGACGGTTATCTCAATACTCCTGACGCTGAAAATATGGCGATGCAGGCAGTTTCTCCACCGATCACTCAGGGCGATTCGAAGATCATGGTCATTTCGGCGCCAGCGGGATTCGACAGCGCCGCTTACGTCGAAACAGGGGAGTCAGTGGGCATCTACCTCATCGACAACGTCTCGAATACCGAAGAGGCTCTGGAACGCGCTGCCCAGATCGAAGGAGAGATCGTAGACAAGCTCTCGCTCTCTCGCCTGGAGACCGAAGCAAACAACGCTATCTCTGCATCAAGCTTCGTTCCGGCCGGCCAGGCTGACCTGACGCTCGTCAACGTAATCGTTGCGCCGGACATGGTCGCAGGCAACACCGTTACCCTCGCCTTCACATACTCTCAATAAGCAAAGGCGAGGGTTAGTCAGGATCAGAACGAGGCTGCCAGCCTGACACCAACACCGTAATCGGCAGCGCCATCGCTCAAGCCTACCGTTGCGAATGAAGCGAGGCGAAGCCTATCGGCGATCGGCGCGTCATAGACGGCAACGATTTCATGCGCGTCGTCGATAAAGTCACTGGTAGTCTCGGCGAACTCATAAGAGATCGCCGCCGCGCCGCCGGCTACCTCGAAACCCATTCCAGCAGAAGCAGAGAAGCCGTCGCGAATGTTCCATCCTTCGGGATTGCCATACCACCGGTGACCTACTGCAACAAAAGGCGTAACAGCCCCGATGTCGCGCGACGCTTCAAGTGAAAGAGACCAATCGAGCTCCCCCGTAGAGACGTCGTTGAAATCCTGAACCGGTATCTTCACCCGGCCAGTTGCGCGCAGATCAAAATTGCCTGCTGCAAGGTCCTGCGAAACCGAGAGAGTCGGATCACCCACCCCGCTGCGGTCCGTCCTGGCACCGCCAGCATCGGGAAGCATTACGAGAGGGGTTCCGTCAAACCCTGAAAAGACCACGCCTGGCGAATCGACATCAATATAAGGCAGCGTTACCTGCACTGATGTATCGCCACTCGTCCAGCGAGCGCCGGCCACCACGCTGGCCCAGGTCGTGTCTCTGTCAGACCCAAAGTCACCTTCCGATACCTGGCCTGAAAGCGTTCCTGAAACTTCCTGCGCCATCACCGGTGATGAAACAGAAGCTATGGCAATAGCCAGGGAAGCGGCCAAATACCTGTTGCGTAAAATCACTATCTATTCTCCTTTTGAAGAGCACCTAACGCGGGCGAATGTCCCGCAGCGCCTCTCGAACATCATCCGTATCAGAACCTTCTTGCTCTGGCCGAGGTTCCACTGCAGCGGGCGGGGTCGGCGAAGTCGATTCCGATCGTTGCGCTGGTGCAACATTTTGCACAGGTCCTGCGACAGTCCGCTGATTTGCCGTGCGCGTCACAGTATTCGGACCAGAAACTTCCTGCACCCTCGAGGGTCTCGGCGTAGACGCCGGCACTGGCGAAGGCATCACAGCCACGCTTGGCGCTGGCTCAGAATCTTCCTGCGGAGAAGCGGAACGCTCTGTTTGCGACCTTTGCACATTTGAGGCTGCCCCAGATATCCTTTGTCTCGCTGAGGGTGTGGCAGGTTCATCCTGACCAGCAACTGTCTCCACCTGTTCTGGGACCGTGACAGCTTCCTCGGCCTCATTGGCCGGGCTTGAACCCTGGGCTACAGGAATGTCTGCCAAGCGAATACGTATAAGCGCTTCCCCGCCTCTCTGAGGAGACAGGAGGAAGAATGCAGCCATTGCCGTTGGAATCAATGAAAGCAGCATGACCCCGATCACCAAGTGACCGGGCCTGATGGAAGCAGGCCTTTTCAAGATTTCTCCGCTGTCGATTTTTTGCGTGACTTCCAATAACATCTCCGTGGATCGTTTTCCAGATACAACTCGCAACCTGCCTCAATGTTCTTGCCCGCCAGGAGGCTTCATCCTAAAAATGAAGCGGAAGGACGGGACGGCCATGAATGCCATGAGAAACAGATACAGAAGCTTACCGGCCAATCAAAAAGAGCGTGCTCAGGTTCTGACATTCGGCATGTTCATCAGCGCCTGCAGCATCATGTCCATTCTTGCCGGCTTCGAGGGCGGTGCCGACGTCGGGAAGATCGCAGGATCAATACTCGGGGTGGATATCGGTTATATGATCGCAGATCGCACACGCCAGTTCTTTGAAAAATTCTAGGACCAGCAAAAACCACTACCCGCCTTTCACGCTTCATCCTAAAACGCTTCGTCCCAGGCACTCCCGGGGCACGCAATCATGCACATTGGAGCCTTGGCGGCATGGATACCGTCCTTACCCTAGCCTATGCAGCAGGAGCGGCAGCCTCTGCGCTACTGTATATTCCAACGCTCGCAAAAATCCTGCGAGACAAGAACGCTTGGCGCGGACACAGTCTTCCGTCTTGGGGCGGCTGGCTAGTCATATCCGTGGTCAATCTCGCTTACGCGGTTCGCGTGAACGGTGACACCAACATGATCTGTGCAGCTGCTGCTGGATCAATTGCACTGGGAAGTGTCGTTGCCCTTCTGATGTGGAGCAGGTTTCGCTCACATAGGTTCCTCAATTACGCGCTCGAAGGAACAATCATGGAGACCATCGAGGTTCTACCAGTGCCTGACAACGACAAGGGGATATTTCCCGACAGTAAAGTTGCGGCCTGAGTGATAAAATAGGGTGGAAAAAACTGGCGGTCCCTTGACCTGACGAGCCTCGGCGTAGGAAGTAGCTGGGATGAATATCCAAGCCGAAAAAATCCGAACGGCGTTTAGGCGTTCCCTCGATGCAACTTTGTCCGAACGCAGTGCCGAACGATCGGCAACTATGGTCGAAGCAGGAATGCTGATCGACGCGGCGCGCAAGATCGGGACTGAGACCGGCATAGCTTTTAGCCATGCCCTGTCTGTTCTTATGGGTCTCGCCGAGCGACCCGGGCCAGACCCCAGTGCTGCTCTTGAGATATTCACCTCTTGGACAGATCCCCAGCAAGACTGCGCTTGGATTGCAGACGGTATGGGCAGAATACTTTCCTCTGCATCCTTCGGGGTTTTCGTCCGTGAAACGTGCAAGGTTGCAACCAGCGCTCGCGAAGCTCTCAATCTTGCCGACCTCGAGGAAGACGACTTCGTTACAATCATCGAAGGCATCTCCGACCAGCGGGTTTATGGAGCTATAGCGGCTACTCTTTGCATGATGAAATCCAACGGTCATCACGCTGGAATCGGGTCAAGCTCCACGGACATACTCGACACCCTCGACAAGGCATGGAGAGGTAGAGAAGTCGACACCTGGATCTCTGAAATTGCAACGCTCCCTCCATATGAAATGGAAAGAATGACCACGGTCACGGCTGCAGCCCTTCTTGGACTGACGCTTTCGGCTAAAGGGAGCGGCCGCCTAAGCCTTTTTTCTGCGGAAAGGGGCGAGCCGATCAAGCATAACGAAGTCTTGCCATCCATCTCGAGCCGCTTTCCCGAAAGAGATTTCACGACAAATCACGGATCCCTCTGGAGGCGCACGGACAAAGGCGTTCCTCTTGCCGTCGCCAGCTCTCGCGGTGGAGGCATGACTGCCCGGTATTGGGTTCGTCAAATTGCGCTGGCAGACGATAAAGACCTACTTGGCTTTCCCGACCTTGCGGCTCCGATTAAAAATCACGTCGAAACATTGAGAGATGAAACGTGGCTCATCGGGATCGGTGCTCATTGCGACTGCGTCACACCGCTTTTTGGTGCGCGTATCGTAAGGGACTCTTCCTTTGCGGAAATGCACATGGTGCATATGCGAGCCACACAGCACAGCTGCCCTGAAGATCCGCTCGTCCTCGAATCCCAGGAAACACTGGGAATGCTCATGGGTGAGCAAATCTACGATGACATGGTTTTGCGCGCTCAGATTGAAAACGAAAACATCATCGCCGTCCCCGTAGATGAACACGGCGATGTCATCTATGCCGAAGGACTTTCCTCACACGCCTTGGGCGTCATCGCTGCGTTGGCTGGACCCATCGAAGGAACCCACGTGCATGTCGGCTGGCACGACGGACAAGGTAGGCGCTTCGATTGTCATCCCGGAATTCAAGGTCCGCCATCTGAAATCAACATTGTCGACATGGAGCTTCAGCAGGATCCCTGGGGTGCTGTAATGATTGTCCAGAACGGCACTCACGCCGTGCGGAGGCTGGAGAAGCCTACTGCCAGCGACCAGGAAAGCTACCTAGAAGCAGTCCACGCAGTCAAAAGCGAAATCCCTTCTGATATCGTTCTTCCTGATGAGGATATAGAACGATATGCCGCAGTCACCTATGCGGTGCATCCTGACCCTACGTGTCTAGGGGCGGTTGCAGCATGGCTCGATTCTCACGCCAATAATGTAGCCGTCATTCACGTCATTGGCGATCTTCTCGACGTTCAAGCGGACAGCTGCAAGCCTTGGGAAGGGGTGTCAGCAGCGGTAACAAGGCTTCTGACAAAAGAGAGCAGCGACGGCGTCTGGTTCGAAAGAGTTTGCAATACGATCGATCCAAACTGGCGAGAGGCCTAGCGCAAGAATTTTGGCAAGTTCCGCGTTTTGTCCTAGAAACGCATTATGTCGGCATTCACTTTGATAGCGCTGCTCTTGATCTCAGGGATGCTGATTGCCGGCAGCGCTTGGACCGCCATCTTGTATGGTCGTTTGACCAAGGAAAAATCCGCCCGGGAACGCGCGGAAAGAACGCTCGAACTCAACAGGACAAGCGTTCTTCTTGCGCGAGAGATTCTCGCGGCCGCGGAGCGCAAAGACAAGCACAACAGAGACCTGCCAGCCTTTCTGTTGCCGATCTTGCCGCGACCAAAGCGCCAACCGGTTGCAGCGGACACCCATAAAGCATGGAAGGGCACAACCTTCGAATATGAACACTTGCCCGGAAACCTGCGGCTTACCAGGGAAGACGTGGATATCCTCGATATCCTTCGCTCTCCCGGAACCCTGCAAGACATTTTGCTTGTTCGGCCGGCACTGGCCAAATCGCTGCTAGAACGTCTTGACCGGCTGCACAGATGCAATCTTCTCGAAAAAATTGATGAGGGAAGATACGTGACGAGCCACGAAGGTCACGTCCACGGTCTTATGACTGTTGCCGAAGGCGTAGTCTTCTCACACGTTTCAAAGAAGCCCAGCAAGAGCATGTCTCTTTCCCGAACCGTCGGCGACAGTCAGGGCCCCAATGGCGAGATCAGGGAAGCTCTCGACGCTCTCTGCGAGCGAGGATACATGGAAAGGGACGGCAACAACCATAACATGGTTCCAATGCCGTCCTCTCCATCATTGCGCCGCTAATCAGCCAATACCTTCAATCCGGTCCTTCAGGGCAAGGCGTTCTTTCTTGCGCCTTGCTGTCTCGAGATCATCGGCGCCAATCCTAGCCGCATCGCCATCGATCCTTCGATCAAGGTCCTCATGCCTCTTTTTCATTGTTTCCGGATGACCGCCGAGATTGTTCATAACCTTCTCCTTAAACCGCTCGCCCTATGCGAATCGGCATCTGCTCAGACTGCATGTGCTTTCCTGTGAAGTCCATGGGGTGAAGACAGTGTGAGTTGGAAAAGGGATGAAATCCATGAGTGCGACAAAGCATATTGCTGATCGAATGGCAGCGCTGGGCATAACCCTGCCCGACGGTTGCGAGATCGACATCCGTCCTTCGACGTCGCGTTCTCTAAAGGCTGTTATCTACACCAAGGCGACCCTTGCCTATGGAACGGACGCCGGGGAAATGAGCGGATTTCCTTCCGACAAGGAAATGACCGACAAGACCATTCGGGAAATCGCCCGCTTTGCACGCAAATGCCATGACAACTGGGCGAACATAAGCTCCATCGACCACTTCCTCGATATCACCTCTAAGGGTCTGCCACTGGCAGAGGTTGGGCTGGATGTCGCGTTCGTGAAGTGGTGTGAAAGCCAGGACGTCGGTTTTGACGATATCGTGAACATGATGCGCCGCTGGCATCGCACCAATCGTCTTTACAACGATGTTCTCGAAGGAGTTCGGCGTTCGTGGACCAACATGGAGCCCGATCTCCTGCGATCGTATTTCCCGCGGGCATACCGCAACATGAATTACATCTACGATCAGACTTCGTGCCGGCTCGATTTCTTCCAGGGATGTTTCTGGGGTCGCAAGCCTTTTGCCTTCGATTTCATGCTAGGCAATCAGCGCTATCAGTCGAGTTCGTCACCGACTCTCGTAATCGAGGCGCCCCTGCCGGAAGCAGGATGGAAGTCACTGAAAGGAAGGCGCGTCAACGATATCGTGAGCAAGCCAATCTTCGGAGACAGCCAGAAGGTGCTCTCTGTGCAGGACCATGGAAGCTACCGAACACTCACCATGAGTGGAGAAATCATTCCACTGGTGAAAGCGCCCGACTTGGCAATGGCAGCGTAAAGAAGATTCTGAAAGGAAAAGCGTTGGAACTGAAAGACAACAAGAATGCTGAGATTCGCGCCTGGCTCACCCGCCAAGGACTCGATCCTGCTGTAACCGAGATCGATGCTGCCACGATCTCGCGCTTCGATGCCGACGAGAAAAAGGCAGTGCCACTCGAGAATTACCGGTGGGGCAACACGCTCAAGATTTCCGATCGCATTCGCCTGCTCAAGGAAACCCGGGAGGCGCTGGATGCAGATCCGGGCCTTCCCGAAACATCCGCCGCTATTCCCGACACCATCACGGACAGCGACCTTTATCTAAAATGGCTTCGGGCCTGAGGAGAACGCACAATGGATTTTGCCAAGCGCGCAGCCGACCACCTGCACTATGATATCGATCCGATCGTCCGCAGCCGTCTCGACAACGATTTCTACAAGCTCCTCATGCGCCGCCTTATCCTGGAGAAGCACGGATCTACCCGGGTGCGCTTTGCCCTCAAGAATCGAACCTCCAGTATTCCGCTCGCGCGCATCATTCCGATCGAGGCCATGCGTGAACAGCTCGATCATGCACAAGGCCTGCGATACGAGCCTGCGGATCTGCACTGGATCGCCGGCAATACCTTTTACGGCGAAGAGGGCATGTTCCCCAAGTCCTTCATCAGCGCCCTGAAGGTCTCGAGGCTTCCCGACTACGAGTTGTCGATCGACGAGGAGACCGGACAGTTCAATCTCGAAAGCGAAGGGACCTGGGCCGATGTGATGGACTGGGAGGACTACATCCTCACCATTACGAACGAACTTCGGATCCGGCAGGTCATGCGGGATATGAGCCGCTTCGATATCGACATCACCTACGCCCGGGCAAAAACGAAGTTTCACGCCAAGCTCGAACGGTTGAAGGAGTATCCGGAAATCAAGATTTCCGACTTCGGAACGCGTCGGCGTCACTCTCATCCATGGCAGCGCTGGGTGATCGAGGCGATGATGGAAGTGCTCGGAGACCAGATGGTCGGCACCTCCAATTCCTTTTTCGCTCGCGACCTCGGTATCGAGGCGAAGGGGACCAATGCGCATGAGCTGCCGATGGTCTATGCAGCGCTCGCCGCGGCCGCCCATGCCAATGACGATGAACCTCTGCGCCAGAGCCAGTATCAGGTGCTCAAGGATTGGCAGGGGATCTATGGCGAAAAACTGCGCATGGGCTTGCCCGACACGTTTGGCACCACGCAGTTTCTCGAAAATGCACCGGAATGGCTTGCCTGGTGGGCGGGCTTCAGGCCCGATTCGAAAGACCCCTATACTGCGACCGACGAGCTCGTCGCCTATTGGAAAAGCAAAGGGCAGAACCCGAAGAAGAAAGTGGTTCTTTATTCGGACGGTCTCGATGTGCGGATCTCCGGGTATGAGCCCAATGGCGACGATATCATCGACATCCACCTCGCTACCCGTGACCGGGTAAGCGACACCTATGGCTGGGGAACAATGGCAACCAACGATTTCATCGGCTGCGTGCCCGGCGATCCCTTGGCGCTGAAGCCGATCAGCCTGGTTTGCAAGGTTCATTCAGCAAATGGGCACCCAGCCGTGAAAATCTCAGACAATCCTGCAAAGGCAGCTTCGCCTTCGCAGGCAGAAATTTCACGCTACAAGCAGGCATTCGGCACCGATGGCATCGGTGCCGAGCGAAAGACAAAGGTCTAGGAGACCATCATGAAGAGCGGAATCAAGATCACCTCGAATGAAGAGGGACGCCACGTCGTCACCGACGCACATGGATCAGAAGTCGCCGTGTTCACCCGGCATCATAACGACTGGAGCATTGGCCTCCGGCTTCATCACGGAAAACACTCAACCTACATCCAGCAGCGCCACGTCACCGACGACGCCAAGACCCGCGAAAGAATCAACAGGATATTCGACTGCGTCGGTCTTTCCGAAGAAATCGAGAGACTGCGTTCGCTGTATGCCGCCAACCGGGCGTTGTGGGATGAAAAAAGCTCGACAACCGACAGCAAGCGCTTTCGCGAACTGAACGAAGGCGGGCTTCTCAGGACGTCGGATATGGCGGTAGAATCTCAACGCGATATCGTCGCAGCCAAGATGTATCTGCGTATCGGCGCGACCACCACGGACCTGTGCCGTCTCGGCCTTTAAGACATCAACACCTATCGCACGAACACTCATCAAAGGATGAAATCCATGCCCAAATCCCTATTGCTCGTTGTCGACACGCAATACGACTTCGTCATGGAGGACGGACGTCTTCCTGTTGCAAAGGCAGAAGCGATCATCCCGCTTCTTACCAGAATGATTGCCAACCTCGATCCAGAGGAATTTGCCGGCGTCGTTTTCACCTTCGACACCCACGAAAAAGAAGTCTTCTCGAAAAGCGAAGAAGGCGGGATGTTTCCGCTGCACTGCGAGAAGGGCACTCCCGGCTGGGAAAACGTCATCAACCTCAACCTGGTCCCGCCACAGATTCCTTCCTACACCCTCGAAAAAGGCGTGTTTGACATGTGGCGTGAAGACGATCTCGAGGTGGTTACGCATGACAACCCCTCACATCCCCGCTCCATCCCGCGCCTGTTCATTCAGCGCGACCGGAACACCTTCTTCCGCGAACAGAAAGATCGCGGCGTGGAAAAGATCGTGGTGGTTGGCGTTGCTGCCGACTTCTGCGTTCGCGATGCGATCGCTGGCGCCTTGGACCGCGGCTTTGAGGTCGAAGTCGTTCGCAATCTGACGGCCGGCATCGAGCGAGACATCGAGACCGTATGCAACGTCGACTTCCCGGGCTGCGTCAATATCGTCGAGGAGATGGCTTGATGGCGACTAGCACGCAATACTCTCCCAACGTAGACCTCAACAAGATACTGCTCGAAGCCGGCGCTTCGAAAACTGTCTACGCACTGGTTACTCCGTGGACCGAAGCCGCGAAGGATCGCGTTTTCGGAAACGCCGGGAGCGCTGTTCGTCTATCGTATCTGCAACAGTTCCGCGAGGCCTGGACGGGAAAACAGGATTCGTATCACCGCGAGTTCTTCGAAACTTGGCTCGAGTGGTCGAAAAAGGCGGTAGAACTCGATGCAGACATCTGGGCCTTCCAGTATCCGACGGCCGGCGCAAGCGAACCTCTGAGGCATCTGATATACGATCTCGCCGCCCGCACGCTCGGCAAGGCACGTGTCCATGTCTTTGCCGGTGAATACGAGGGCTACAAGGCAATGGCAGAGGCTGCCGGCCTCGAGCTCGTCGAGCACGACAGGGATATCGACGCCATTCCAGAAAACATCGCCGATCTCGCTACTCAGGTTTACGACGATGACCTCTTTTTCATAAGCCAACCCTCAGCCATCGACGGCAATGTGTGGGGAGGCTTCAACGGTTTTCTGGAAGCCATGCCGGCCCAGAGCGTCGTTGCCGACGTCACCTATGTTGGCAGCGTTCCTCGCGCCGCAATCAAAGAGCGCTTCAATCTCAATTCTCCGGCTATCCGAAACATCGTCTTCAGTCTCTCCAAGCCCTTCGGTTGCTACTATGACCGAATCGGTGGGATGCTGGCACGCAAAGAAGATCCGGGAATGTTCGGGAACAAGTGGTTCAAGAACCTCACCTCGATCGCTCTTGGCACTGCCCTGATGCGAAACCATAGCGTGTTCGACATTCCCGAGCGTATGCGAGATCTTCAAGAACAGGCCGCAAAAGAGGTTTCCCGTCAGCTTGGCGCGAACTTCGTTCCCTCTCATGTAACCCTGCTCGCCACAAGCAAGGACAGACAAACCGGTCCTCTCGCAGAATACCTGGAGAGATCCGGACGGTCACGGGTCTGCCTTACTCCACGTCTCAGCGAACTTCTTGCTGCGTGTAACCGGCGATCAAAGTGGAGCGCCGAAGACGGCCAGTGAAGGAATAGTCCATGAAAAATCTTGTCTCTCTCCATACGCGGGAGGATATTCACGACTTCGTCTCCAGTCTGTGGCGCTCAGAACCTTTCAAACGCTCATACGACAATGGCGGCTTCATCTTCCGCCACGTTGACTCTTTCGCCTGGCTTCCACGCTTTTTTGCCGAAGAAAGTCATGAGACACTTGAGCGGGCACATTTTAGCACCTGGTGGAATGTGATCATGCTCCGGCCGTTCTACGACAACGACGTCGTCAGCGATCTCTACTACCTCCACGAAATGACGCATGCCGCCACTATGCCCTACCTCAAGGGAATTGGGCGCGCTGCATTCGAGGAGAAGATGCAGCGGAATGAACTCGAAGCCAGTGTCCTTTCCGAAATCGCGATTTACTTCGAAATGCCGGAACTACGCGGTTCCTCATTCGACCATCCGATTTATGCCGATCGCTTCCTCAACGACGAGATGCGTGCGCTTTGGCGAAGCAACCGTGATGTTGCGCTCGAGACTTTCCGTATCATGCGGCGTCATGTCATGCTCTCCAAGCCCGAACATGAAATGGATCTCACCGAGACATGGATCAGGCGATTTGCCGATCAGAATGCAGCTTACGGTGTCGTCTGGGCAAACCGCTATGCCGAGGTTGAACGCCAGATGGAAGACCTCCAGCAAAGCACCATTGGCGGCCATCGGAAATCAGTCGCAACCCGGTTTGAAAACTGGCTTTCACAGCAATCGGAAAGCGACCCTGAGGACGGCATACCCTTTCGGCAAGAGGCCGAGCTGTTTTCGCCCTTCTACTGGGCAAACAAGGAACGCTACAACAAGGCCATGGCCGAAGCATGACAAGGCTCATCGCCAGAGAGCCAAACGGATTTGTCCCAAGTCCTTTTGACGACCGGTTCTTTCGCGAAATCGCCGCCTTGTGCGCCTATAAGCGGGAGGTGCACGATCGGGAGTGGCCTGCCGATGTCATCGGATACCAGTCACGCGGCGATGAAAACCATCCGCCATCTATGCAGGAATTCTCTTTTCAGCGTGGGAATGAAACATACGACGGAGGATTGAGCCTCAGCCTCGCCTCTACTCCAATCGTGACTTACTGTCATACAGCGCTTTCGCATCCGCACCTCATAATGCGCAATGAAATATATCCTGAAACCGTATGGCAGGCACTCAATGGAAAGCCACTGACGCGGCTACTGAATCTCCCTTTTGCAGCGGATTGGATCGTAGCTGGAAGTGAACCACGTCCCACAAGCCTGATCGTTTATCGCGACATCCTCATTCACCCCTTGGGATAAGCCCTATTTCATCCTAGAATTGCCCCGATATCAATCGCCAGATACGGGAAGACGAACAACATGAATGACGGACAGAATACCCCGGCCAGCCAAGAAGATGGCATTGCCGACGAACAGGCAGGTCGTCCCGACTGGGAAGCGCGCGAGCGGGCTGACATGGAAGAGTCCGACGATGACTGGGATCCGACTCCTCCCAGCTTTGCAGCCACTACCAGCGAGAATGAGACCGCGGCTGAAACTCAAGGCGAAGACGATAAGGGATCTGCCGGAAGCTCTTTCGACGCCGGAACGAACCTCGACATGTCACGCTTCGATATGGTCGACGACGACGCCGAAGAAAACGGAGCAACCTCGTCTTCTTCAGAAGCAAATCATGATGCTGACAGCTCCGGCGCCGATGACGATAGCAATGCGGGCACAGAACATGATGAAGGTTCTGACGCCGACGAAAGCACAGACAGCGAAGACGGAGCGGAAACTGAAGCACCCATTCGGGCACTTCCGCCAGTCGATCTCCCCGAGAACTGGGAGCAGGCCCCGCGTCAGGTCGTAAC
>CETA01151858.1_pt1 | contig 20210 bp, 9 predicted proteins | sample 531251 | NCBI WGS metagenome assembly CETA01 (sample SAMEA2622362, study PRJEB7988) | marine metagenome | biome: marine biome (ENVO:00000447); feature: mesopelagic zone (ENVO:00000213); material: "saline water (ENVO:00002010), including plankton (ENVO:xxxxxxxx)" | depth 380 m
AGCATCAAGTTCAGCTAATGCGGCAAGTATTTCTGAGACAAATGCTTCTTCTTCTGAAGATAAATCTCAGAAATGGGCTGAAAACCCTGAAAATGTAGAAGTAGAAACAGGAAGTTATTCAGCTTTACACCATAAAGAAAAGGCTATTGATGCTCAATTAGCGGCTGAAACTTCTGAAGCAAATGCTTTAGCGAGTAAACAGGCGGCAGAAACTTCGGAAACAAATGCAAGTATAAGCGCATCTAACGCATTAGCAAGCGAAAATGCGGCTTCAACTTCAGAAACAAATGCTTTAGCTAGTGAGCAAGCGGCTAAAACAAGTGAAACTAATGCAAAGGCTAGTGAAATAGCGGCTTCGGCGAGCGAAACGAATGCTGAAAATAGCGAAAATACAGCATTAACTGCTGCAAATAATGCTTCTATTAGTGAACAAAATGCTTCAGATAGTGCTTTAGCGGCTTCAACTTCCGAAATGAACGCTGCAGATAGTGCTTCTGCCTCCGAAAGTTCAAGATTAGCGGCTGAACAAATATTTGATCAATTCGGTGATAGATACTTAGGTTCTTTAACCTCAGATCCAACTACTGATAATGATGGCGATCCTTTAGTTGATGGTGCAGTATATTGGAACACAACGAATAAAGTCCTTAAATTTTATACAGGAACTGATTGGGTTGCTCCGGAAAACGTTGCTTCTACTTATGCTACGCAAGCACAAAATTCAGCTAATGCCGCTTCTATTTCAGAGTCAAATGCTTTAGACAGTGAAAATGCGGCTTCAGCTTCGGAGGCAAATGCTTTAGCGAGTGAACAGGCGGCATCAGTTTCAGAAGATAACGCGTCAACTTCGGAAGCAAACGCATTAGCAAGCGAAAATGCGGCAAAAACAAGTGAAACAAATGCTTCAACTTCTGAAGCAAACGCATTAGCAAGTGAAAATGCGGCTTCAACCTCGGAAACAAATGCCTTAGCAAGTGAAAATGCCGCAAAAACAAGCGAAAATATTGTATTACAATCAGAAACAAACGTTACTAATTTAGAAAATAGCGTTTCTGGTATGTATACAAGTTTCGATAAAAGATATTTGGGAGGGAAAACTTCCGACCCAACTACTGATAATGAAGGTGGTTCTTTACAAGAAGGTTCTTCTTATTTCGATACTAATTTAAACGTGTTGAAATATTATACGGGTTCTAGCTGGATAGCTCCACAAGAAATTAGTATATCAGCGGCTAATAATGCTTCAACTTCTGAAGCAAATGCTTTAGCCAGTGAAAATGCGGCTTCAACTTCAGAAGCAAATGCAAAGGCTAGTGAAAATGCCGCTTCGACTTCTGAAGCAAATGCTGATACTTCTGAAGCAAATGCTTTAGCAAGTGAAAATAAAGCGATGGCTTGGGCAGACAACAGTTACGGTAATTCCGTAGAAACTGGAAAATATTCAGCTAGACACTGGGCAGTTGACGCACAAAATTCAGCTAATGCGGCTTCAACTTCTGAATCTAATGCGGCAGCCAGTGAATTTTCTGCTTCTAATTCAGAAGACGCGGCTTCAACTTCTGAAGCAAACGCCTTGGCAAGTGAAAACGCGGCTCAGTCAAGTGAATTAAAAGCAAATTCTTGGGCTGAAAATAATTACGGGGTAGAAGTAGAATCAGGTAAATATTCAGCTAAACATTGGGCTATTGATGCAGAAAATTCAGCTTCATCTGCATCTACAAGTGCATCTAATGCTTTAGCGAGCGAAAACGCGGCTCAACTAAGTGAAGATAATGCTTCAACTTCGGAAGCAAATGCTTTAGCCAGTGAAAATGCCGCTCATTCAAGTGAATTAAAATCAGAAAAATGGGCTGAAGAAACTAAAGATGTAGAAGTAGAATCAGGGAAATATTCAGCTAAACATTATTCTGAATACGCAATGCAATATAGAGATGAAGCCCAATTAGCGGCTCAATCTTTATCCGGTGGTATGTTCTTTGGGGGCGAATGGGATGCCTCTAGCGGGAGCACTCCACCGACCCCGACTGAAGGGTCAGCTTTCTATAAAATAACTGCTCCTGGGGCGATTAACGCGGTTCAGTATGCTATTGGCGACTCTATCGTATACAATAACATTGCTGATACTTGGTTTAAACTTGATGGTTCTGATAAAGTTGATAGCGTCAACGGTAAAATTGGTGCGGTTGTATTAAGTACAACCGATGTGTCTGAAGGTTCTAGACAATATTTTACGACTTCTAGAGCCAGAACAGCAATAAAAACTGATTCATCTTGGAATGCTGGTAATTGGGACACTGCTTATTCTTGGGGTAATCACGCGAATGCGGGTTATGCTTTAGATTCTTCTATAAGCACTGTTGGTAAAACAGGTTCTTGGAATGATCTTTTAAATAAACCTAGTTCTTATAATCCTTCATCACATACGCATGATGCAAGTGACATAAATTCGGGCGTTTTAAGTTCATCAAGAATTCCTGTACTTGATTATTCTAAAGCGAGTTTTGCTAACCAAAACCTAAATACGAATTCAACGGTTAAACACGCTGAAATCCATACTGGCGGTGCAACTGATGACGGCATTAACAGTTTACAAGTTGAAGGTGGTACAAGAACTGATACGTTAGCGGCTGGTGGTGTTCAGAATGCTCAAGAAAGTATTGATACTGATGGTAACGTTCAGGTACGTGGTGAAGGTCAGATGAAACTAGGTGACTTTGCAATCCAATACAATTCATCAACTAAGTCACTTGATTTTAACTTTATAGGGGCATGATATGGCTTTAATAGCTCATTATAAATTAGACGGTGATGCAAAGGACTCTATTGGTGATAACCACGGAACGGTTGTCGGTGGAGTTAATTGGGTTGATGGAAAGATTGGGCAAGCGGCTGGACTGTCTGGTCAGACCGGGATTTTTCTAGGGGAACTTACTGGTCTTCAGCCTTTCGCAGTATTTAGTATCGCAGGGTGGGTGAAATTTAATGGCACAGGTGCATCAAGTACAGATACTCTAGTTTCTGTGTCTACCAGCTATTCCTCGACGACCTTTGCGGTGGATTTTTATAGTTCCATGTTCCGCTTCTTCACCTACGCCGAAGGCGGGGGTAGTAGCCTGGTAACTACTCCGGAATACCCACAAAACGAGTGGTTCCATTTTGCGGCTGTTCATACTGGCACCCACAATCTACTCTACGTCAACGGAGCCCTGAAAGGTTCCGTAGTAGCAGCCAGACCACGGTTGGATATCTCAAGTACTTGGATTGGTTCTAGGGGGGCAGAACGGGTACTTCTAGGGGATATACAGGACGTTCGAATTTACGATCATGCCTTGTCAGAAAGAGAAGTTCGCGATTTAAGCCAAGCAACCATTTTGGATTTGAGACCTGACAGCTTTATAGAGCCGACAGTCAACGTTATCCAAAATACAAACCTGGATACTGGATGGAGTAAAGGTTACTGCGCAGATATACGTTGGAATGACATTGATCCTCCAGAAGGTGTTGAATCTCAAGTTGTTAGCTTTATAGACTCAGATAATCAGATTGGTTACTGGTATTCCTATGGAGATTATGCTCCGCAATTGCCTGGACAAACATACACAGCCTCTTTGTACGTGAAAACCGTAGATCCCAATTTTCAAATTAGGTTTTACACAGCAGATAATAGCGAAACAGGGCGTTACAGTTCATCATACATAACCGTTCCTAACGATGGAAAGTGGCATCGTATTATTTGGCCATCATTCACAAACCCTTCTGACAGCCAATCGGATTCTTTATCTTTTAGATTTAGTTTTGGAGCTCCGCAGGGGGAAGGTCAAAGAACTTGGTTTTGCGCACCTCAACTTGAACCGAAAGACCATGCGACAGATTTTGTCGTTGGCGAAAGAATTGGATTAATTACAGACAGTTCTACCCAAGGATATGACTTAGTTCCTGATTTAGATACTTCCCCTTCGTTAAGTAAAGACTTAAAAAAATCTTTTCATTTCAATGGAGAGCAGAAGTTAGTTAAACAAATAGGAATCAATGGTGATCCTGAAGAAATTACTGTTTCTTTTATTGCTAAAAGTGAAACAATTAGTAGTTATCAAGGTTTTCTTGAGTTAAAGGGTGTTGGAGGACATGAAAATGGGTTAGTTATAACAGCATCAGGCAATAACTCACTTAGAGTAAGGTATTGGTCTGATGAAGGAACAAATTTAACGTGGGTCCCAAGTTCAAAATTATTTTCAGTTGGTACACAAATAACGTTAACAATAAAAAACAAAAGAATAAAAGTTTATGAGAATGGGGTGAATGTAATTGATCATACATATACTAACCCTTTAAATCTGACAGGAGAAGTCCAATTTGGGTTGTATTCTTGGAATAACAATTATTTAATCGATGGCAATATAAAAGATATTAATGTTTTTTCAACTGCATTAAAAGAACCGGAAATAAAAGAGCTTTACCAAACAAAAGCTTCTATTGATAGTAATGGCTCAGTAATTGTATCAAATTTAAAAGAAATGGATAATTTAGTTGTTAACCCTAATTTTGAAGGTTCTGTAGTAGGGGAAATTCCTGAAGGATGGAGTGCTGAATCAGGTTCCATGTATGTGGTTGACGATGAAAGTTATAAGGGATCTAAATCTTTATATTTTCCTGGTGACGGTACATACAATAGAATAAGGTCTGAACGGTTTTCAGTAAAACCTGGAGAAAAAATATATGGGCGTTGTGTAACTAAATCTGAGTCAGGAGCAAAATTCTATTTTGGATTAGTGTTCTATGGTGCTGGTTATAGTTATTTCAGTCATCCTGAACCTACTGAATGGATGGAAACATACGACTCTTATATAACTATTCCTGAAGGAGCTTATGAAGCTTCTGTTTGGCTTTTTAACTACAGAGATAATAGTGGTGCTTGTTGGGTAGACGATGTATATGTAACAAGAAATGGACCAATACCTGATGGTTTTTCTAAACACGAAATCTTACCTAAAACGGTTCCTGGAATAAATGAATTAGGGGTAAATAGTCCCGCGTTTTCGGAACTAGGGCCAACCAAAAATATTGTTGCTTGGTACCCATTAACAAATGACACAAAGGACTTGTTAGGTGACAACCACGGTACAAATAATGGAGTCACATTTAATGCTGATGGTGGTGTTTTTAATGGCTCAAGCAACTTCACTGCGAAAACTCCGGAAGAAATAAAACAAGATCCGCAATTGTGGACTGTTAGTGCTTGGGTTATGACGAGTGATGTTTCCAGAACAAACCAAAAGGTAAATAATTACAACCGTGGAAATACGTTTGTTTATAGCTCAACCACCAAGTCACTTTTATATCTAAACGGAGGAGAAAACGACCATTACGTTTATGGAGCACCGAATCAAAATAATGTATGGAAACATATTGTATTCGTATTTGATCAGTCTCAAATGCTTGTTCAAATTTATACCGATGGTCAACTAACAGCAACATCAGGTAATGTCGATTCGACAGATACTCCATCAGGTATTCTTGAAACTACAACGTTCGGAAGTAATCTAATTGGCGGTATGCGTGATATTCGAATTTACAACCGAGCATTAAGCTCTGAAGAAATAGCAACGCTTTACAAATTAACCGTTCAAGGCGGCAGTAAAGTTTTAATCTCAAAAGACTGTCTCTACACCCGAGGCCAAATTAAAGAGGTAATTGCATAATGTCCGAGAATTACAAACAAACAACAATATCAGGTGAAGCATGGGTAAGAACAAAACGCATCGTTATTGAAAATGAGTTCGGAACATACCCAAAAGTCAAATTTGTTGAAGAAAAACGTGTAAACCTACAAGACGGTTCAGTAATGAACCAAGATAGTGGATCGATTGAGGTTGAATCTTCCCCTGAAACAATGGATTTAACTATAAGAATCGTCGATCCATCAACAGGTAAATATATTGGTAAGGACATGACATACGCGGAAATATATGCCGCAGTTCATTCAGCATATTTGTTTTTTGCTAAAAGAAGGGATAACCCACCACAACCTGATTATGATCCTACGGTCGGTGGAACTGACGAAGAAGATTATTTAGCAGAAGAACAATATATTATAGAAGAATCAAGTACAAGTTAAGGTAATTAAATGGCTGATTTAGGTTCAAGTAGAGTTTTTGGTAAATTAACTGTAACACATGATTTAAATGTTAAAGGCATTATTTCAGGTGACGGTAGTGGCGTTTATAACATAAACGCAAATAATATTAGTTCTGGTACAATAGATTATGCTAGATTACCATTTTCTTCTACTCAAGTTTCTAATTGGGATACCGCTTATTCTTGGGGCAATCATGCCTCAGTTGGTTACGCATTAGATTCAACAATAAGTACAGTTGGTAAAACGGGTTCATATAACGATTTAACCAACGTACCAAGTACATTTACACCTAGTTCGCATAATCATGATGCTAGTGACATAGTTAGTGGTACATTAAGTTCTTCCCGTTTACCGACTATTACAACTAGTGACGTTAATTTTGCTAACCAATCACTGAACATTGGAAGTAATGTTAATTTCGGGACCACTAAGGTAAAACAAAGTACAGCAGATTCCGTTTATAACTTTGAATATTCTGGCTTACATGTAGATCCTGCCGCTTTAACTGATAATGGTAAAGTAGGGATTTCTATAGCAACTTCTACTACGGATAACTATGGTTATAGTATAGTTGCCAATAGAAACGTTGGTAGTGGTGTACCCAATGGGTTAAGTATAAGAAGTCACGCGGGAAGTTCCTCAGGTAATGAATTATTGGGGATTAGTAGCAGTGGAGTTATTTCAGGTAATGGTTCTGGTTTAACAAATTTGCAATGGAATAATATAAGCGGTAAACCTACATTAAACCTTTCTAACTGGAACACAGCTTATTCTTGGGGTAATCACGCTTCAGCTGGGTATGAATCAGCTTCAAATAAAGGTGTTGCTAATGGGTACGCTTCACTAAATTCCAATGGCGTTGTTCCTTCTTCACAATTACCTTCTTTCGTTGATGATGTATTGGAATATTCTAGTACAACAGCGTTTCCAGCAACAGGTGAAACGGGTAAATTGTATTTGGCTTTAGATACCGAGTCCGTGTATAGATGGTCTGGTTCTTCTTATGTTCAAATAAATGATGCGGTGTCTACAGCAGACCAAGCGACTAAATTATCTACGGCTAGGACTATATCATTAAGTGGTGATTTAAGCGGTTCTGTGTCCTTTGACGGCTCTTCAAACGTCACTATTAGTGCTACTGTAGATAATGATAGTCATACCCATGATTCAAGGTACAATACAAAGTCAGAAATAACCAGTTATTTTTCTGGTTCAATCTCTAAAACAGGCTATAACAAATCACTTTGGGACACTTCTTATGATAGAAGCCTGACCTCTATCAGTGGTAGCGGTAATGGGACTTTAACGCTCTCTAAACAAGACGGTAGTTCATATACAACTAATCTTAGCCATAACCATGATGCCAGTAACATTACAACTGGTACTTTAAGTACTGCTCGTATCCCAAGCCAAATAGCGCGTACACAAAGCGAATACTTTGAAAGTCCTAGGCTTGGTAGATACATATATTTAAGAGATTACGATGATGAGAATGTTGAAACAGGGTTGAAATCGTATGTAAGGGATGGTACTTGGACTATATTTCCAAATGATAATACCCCTGAAACTGCTGAGATTAAATTAAATGGTAATTATGTGTATCACGGAGGGCGTAAACCTACGTATTCTGAACTAGGCACAATTACTACATCTCATGTTAATTTTGCTGATCAAGAACTTAATACTGACAGCACGCCAATTTTCCAAAGTTTGCAAGTTAATGGTCAGCTTGCTGTGTATGGCAATTTTTTAAATTTTATAACTGGTACTGACGCTAGAATAGAAGTTACTGATGGTAATACTGATTCGGCAGGCTCTGAATTTATTTTTTGGGGTGATGGTATATCTGCCAATGCAAAACTAATTGCTGAGGTTTTTCAAGGAAGGTTAAAAGGTATTGCTGACGAAGCCGAATATGCAACAAATGCCGGTTCCCTAGATGGTGTAAATTCAACGCAATTTTTACGTAGTGATACTGATGACGTTATGTTAGGTGAACTAGACCACAAAGATAACGCTTCTTCTTATAGTAGCGCTGATGGTTCTGAAGGTTGCAAAATACAATACAATGCTACCAATCAGTCAATGGAATTTAATTTCTTTTAAGGTGAATTAATGAGTTTAATTGCATATTTTCCTTTAAATGGAAATGAAAAAGATTTGAAGGGTAATTTTGGTGGAAATATAAGCGACAATGTTTCTTTTGTAGACGGCATTGTTGATGACTGTGCTGAATTCTCATATGGACAAATACAAACAAAAATAAATGAATCTAAGTTTAGAAATTGGTCTTTCAGTGTCTGGTTTAGAAAAACGGACGCTACTTGGAAAAGTATTGCTATATTAGGTAACAGAAGAGGTAATACTGGTTTCATGCTTTATAGAAATAGTAGAGATATTGATGGGTTTTTCAGATGGTATTCACACTATGAAAAAGATGATGGTTCAATTGAAGCTTATAGAGCATGGCCTGGAATTTATGGGTTAGAAGTAGACAAATGGTATCACATAGTTGGAACCAGAAGTATTGATGGTTACACAAAAATTTATCTTGACGGTAATTTAGTAGAAAGTTTGACTCCTCCCAGTGATTTTAAAAATTGGTCTTTTAATGACACTGATTACACTATTGGCTCTGGTGGTGGTGTAGGGTCAAATTCTTTGAACGGTGATGGTATGCAGTTAAGCCAGTTCAAATTTTTTGACCATGTACTAAGCACAAAAGAAGTTGAAGAGGAATACAAACTTCTTTCTCTATCTAAATTACAAGAAGTAAATGATAATTCTGATGATTCCGGTAAACACATAACTGTACCTAATTCGCCTACTATCACAGGTAATATGACCATTTCTATGTGGGTTTACCCTACTACTGATAGCAGAAGACAAACAATATGGAATAAGGGGTATAGTGGGGAAGGCACTTTAAATTTTGAGGCAGGAAGGTTTTTCAGGTTTTATTCCGGACCAAACGGAAACGATGGTAGTGGTTATAGATCTTTAAGAAGTAGTGGTGGAATACCTTTAAATAAGTGGGTTCATATTACTGTAGTTAGAAACATTAAAAACCAAATTTGGCAGTTTTATATTAATGGTCAACCCGATCTTAGTGAACCTATGAACCTAACCTCAATTGGTGCATCTACGTATGATCTCCAAATAGGTACAGGATATACTAGTGATTTTGTTGGTAAATTACAGGGCGTTAAACAGTACGCAAGAGCTTTTTCTGATGAAGAGGTAGCTAACGCATATAAAACAAGTTTAGCCTTTGATAAGCATGCTAACGCATCCACAAAGATGATTAATGAAACAGGTAATATCGGTAGTAACTTGCTTGACTATACTACTTGGGTTGAAGGTACTACGGGTTCAGCTTCTGGATTTAGTAGAAATGGTGCTGATTCAGAAAATTACAGAATAATTGATGTTGATCCGCACGGGAAAAAATCTGTTATATGGGAAGCAAGAACGGATTCAAGTTCAAACGCTGATGGTGGGTGGAATACCAGCTACAAGTCTATTGATAATAATAAATTACACCGTTTTTCAGTTTGGATTAGAAGAACCGTTCGTGGTAATGGATCAACTTATTTAGGTTGTAATGGCGGTGGTTCCAACGTTTTGAATAGAAGCAATGGTTCCTCAAACAGTAACCCATATTTTTGGTCAGGAGGTTGGGGTTATCCTGAAGGAGAATGGTTTTTATTGGTAGGTCATGTATGGCCAGCCGGATCAGGTACAGGGGGCAACCATCCGGATTCAGGCTTTTATGATATAAAGGGGAATAAAGTAAGTGACATAGAAAGAGACTATGTTTTTGCTTCAGGAACTACTTCACTACGTCACCGTTCTTACCTTTATTACTCTACTGATACAGCAACTAAGCAACAATTTGTTTATCCTAGGTTAGATGTAGTTGATGGAACTGAACCATCAGTCCATGCTTTAGCTACTGGCTATGATTCTTCTAACTACGAATACGTCAAGGAAATTAATGGTTCTAGCGATACCCAAAAAGGGATGCAAGTAGAAAACAAAAGAATGAATTGTGGTGAAATAAACGAAGTTGGAATAAATAATAATTTGGTAGCATTTTGGCCGTTGTCTAAAAATTTCTTAGACTACTCCGGCAATAAACATAACGGATCGTCTTCAACAGTTGTTTTAGATGGCAATTTTCTTAATGGAAAAAGTTGTTATTATTTTCCTGGTTCAGGAGACGGTGCTGGTGTAGCCGGAGAATATATTTCTGTCCCAGAAAATATTACAAACACAAATAATTATCCTGAAGGGTGTTCATATAGTTTTTGGCTCAAGGTAGATGAGTCCGCAGCGGATAGGTTGGCTGTTTTATTTGGCTCATCGACTATCAGGCATATAGAAATTTATAGCCAAGGGAAGTATTTTAGGACTGAAGCAGCAACACAAAATAATTATAGTTTCGGTTCTAGTAACTTCCCCGATGACGTTCGAGGTGTTTGGTCAAATTTTGTTATTGTTTTTGCTAATGGAGAAACAAATAGACCTGTTCGTTGGTACCAGAATGGAAAATTATTTTACACGGGTTCAATGGACGACGGAAATAATCCTGGTGGGGAATACTTTAGTTTTAGTTCTATAGGTCAGTCTACAGGATCAGCAAGCTATACTTATGCACCAAGTTTTCATGGTGAAATGGCTAATTTTAAAATTTTCAGTAAACCTTTAACAGAAAAAGAAATAATGGATGAAGCTAATTCAGCTTTAAAAAGTAATTTTGATTCCAAAACAGTTTACTCAAAAGAATTTATAGAAGGTTAAAATGGCAAAATTATTTGATTCAATAAACTATGGTGATTTAACTGTTACAGGAGAGCTATCTGTAGGGTTAAAAGCTAAATTCAGTGAAAATGTACAAATAAAAGAAAACTCTTGGGACGCAGTAAATTTAGAAGGTAATGCATTATATACTGACCCTAATGGAACTAATGGGTTTGCTTTTGGTAATGGTAATTCAGTATCCACATGGTTTTCTTATGATGGTACTTTGCGTAGAGCTATTAATGTTTATAACGATAACTCTAAAGTTGAAGTATCAACTGATTTAGAAGTCTCAGGTACAATTTCAGGAAACGGTTCAGGATTAACAAGTATAACAGCTACACAAGTCGGTGCTTTTTATAAAGGTGGTACAACTTTTAGTGGTAGATATTCTATAGGCACAGTTATAGATGACAATAGAATATACACCCATTCTGGTATTGAATATGAAGGAAGCACAAAAAGTTTATATGTTACAGGTAATTATCATGGAGATAATTTATATTTATCTGGAGCTATTCAAGGGAGTAACGATAGGTTAAGTTTTCTAAAAGGTAATGGAGCTTTACCCATCAATACAAATGAATTACTTGTTTCAAGTTCATATAGTGATTCATCTAAAGTACCTACCAACGGTTTATATGTTAAGGGTTCCATTAAAACTGATGGCGATTTAAACGTATCAGGAAACATTTCAGGAAATGGTTCTGGTTTGACTGGAACAGCTTCATTAAGAGCTACAGGTACTACAAAAGCTGATGTTGGTTTAGGTAATGTTCCTAATGTAGACGCTACAAATGCTGGCAATATTTCTAGTGGTACTTTAAGTAGTTCTAGATTACCTACTATTACTACATCAATGGTTAACTTTGCTAATCAGAGTTTAAACACAAATAGTAATGTAGATTTTAATCAAGTATCCAGTACTCAATATGTTGGCAATGGCACCGAGATAAAGATTGGTGCTGGTGAATCTATGAGTAGCATGGGCGGTTTCGGTGGTGAAATTGTTCATATAGCTGGTGAAAATGGTGTTAAAGTTTATGCTTCTAGTGATAATCTAAGTAGTGGGCTAAATCGAGTAACCACACTAATAGATACTAATGGCAATGCCAATTTTGGTGGGAGTATAACAGCAACATCGTTTTCTGGAAGTGGTTCTGGATTAACAGGAACTGCTAGTTTACGTGCTAAGGGAACAACTAAATCCGATGTGGGTTTAGGTTCGGTGGATAACTACTCAAGAGCACATTATGACAGTCGTTATTTGGCTGCTGGAGGTAAAGCAGTTGATGCTGATAAGTTGGACGGTATTAGCTCAAGTGGGTTTATAAGAACATCAGGATCGCAAACGATATCCACTAGATTCAGGCTTTATGATTCTGCTACTTCTGCACATGTAAATTGGGACGCTCGTGATGATGGTACGACAGCTACCATTCACAAATTCCGTAACAGCTCAAGCGGGTACTCATTTTACAGGGAGAACTGGTATGACGGGTCTTCTTACCACCCCATAGAAATGAAATCCGATGGATTATACACGGACGGTAGCAAGGTTTGGCATGCGGGTAATTTCAATCCATCTTCCAAAGCCAATACCTCTGGTACATATTCTGGACTAAGAGCACAAGCAACTACTAAATCTGATGTAGGTCTAAGTTTTGTAGATAACTATTCTAGAGCACATTATGATGCTCGGTATTTAAATGAATCAAGTAACCTAGCCGATTTACCTGATAAGTCAACGGCAAGAAGTAATCTAGGGTTATCTGATGCGGCTACTACATCGGTTTCTTCTATTAGAAGCGGCACGACTAAATCAGATGTAGGTCTATCTAGTGTTAGAAACGTATCGTGCTACAGTAAGTCTGAATCAGATGAAAGATATTCAGCAAGAAAACCAAATGCTAATGCTGTAGGGTCATATATGCTAGCACACGTTGCGTATGTGGACGGAGGACCAACATATAGACCTGGCGATACAATAAGCGGAAGCAAACTGGACGCTTCATCGGTTAACTCTTTTGAAGCAAGGGATAAAATCAGTTTGCCAGGCACATGGCGGTGTATGGGGTGGGCGAATGCCGACTGGAATGCTTCGGAAAGTACTACATTATTTGTAAGAATTGCGTGAGGTAAAGATGAGTTACACTATAAAAAACTGCATAGAGAATAAAGACGGCACTATTGATCTTCAATTGAACCACCCAGGTTTTGGGTGGATTCCTTTTACAGCATCACCAGATGACTCAGAGGAACTGGGAAGAGAGGTGTATGAATTAGTTAAAGTACAAGGATATGCCGAGTATCAGCCCTCCTATGAAGAAAAGGATGCCGAGGCAAGGATGAAAAGAGCACGGCTACTGCAGGAAATAGATAAGGTAGCAAGCAACCCATTGAGGTGGGAAAGTGTTAGTGGAGATTTAAAAGAAGAGATCAAGAATTACAGAAAATCTTTGCTAGATATCACCGATCAGCCTGGTTACCCGTTTAACTTTACGTATCCCGAAAAACCGGACCTTGAAAATGTTTGAGAACAAACGAGTATCCGGTGAATGAGAGAATGAAGAAAGTGAATAGGCTAGGAAAGTATTTTTAGGGTCAGCTGGGGGTATCTCTTTATTTATATATACTCTTCTGATTAAATACTTTTAATAATTAATATATTCAGTTGGAGCTTGTTGTGTCAGATGGATTAAATGCCTGGGAAAAAGAAACTATAAAAGAGAATAGTCTGGCCATTAGGTCAATTGAGACAGATGTAGCAATAGCCCAAAAAGATATAGTGACCAACAAAGAAGATGTAAAAAGAATTGAAGAACGGTTAATAGAACATAAGGTAAAAATTGGAATATATAAATAATGGTATAAGTATAATTTTTAATCAATTGCATAGGCAATAAAATGAAACCAACAAATTCCCTGAAAATTGCGGCAAGTGACATATTTAAAAAATCACTTAATTGTGTTCCTTATTATTTCTTTTTAGGGAATTCTAGTCCTTGGGAAAATGAACAAGAACCGCCTGAAGCAAAGAACGAAGTTAAAACTCACATTGATGTTTTAAATGATGTTCTTTGTCTTAAAAGAATCAATTCCGAAGATTTACATACGGTCATAGAAGATAATACTTGGATTTCAGGGAAAGTTTATTCTCAATACGATGATGAAGTTGATTTAGATAAACCTGTAGACTTTTACGTTATTAATGAAGAGTGGGGTGTCTATAAATGTCTTGATAATAACAATTATGAAGTTTCTACTGTTATGCCGAGAGGTAATTTAGAAAAACCTTTTTCTTGTCAAGACGGATACGTTTGGGTTTATATGTATTCCGTTAATAAAGAGGACAGAAGAAATTTTTCTGGTACTGGTTATATTCCTTGTTACGATACTGTACAAATGAAAGAAAAATGGAAAAATGATGGTTCTATAGATAGAATAGATATAGTTTCCGGTAATGAAAATAATTGTTTTAAAACATCACCAAAAATTATCATAAAAGGTGATGGTTACGGTTGCGAAGCAAAAGCAATAATTAAAGATGGTAAAATTGAAAAAGTAAAAATTATAAATCCAGGGAAGGGGTATAGAAGAGCGTTCGTTGAGGTTCAATCTAACGAATGCTCATGTAATACGGTGATGCGTCCTGTTGTTTCTCCAGTAGGTGGGCATGGTTATAACCCTAAAGAAGAATTACACGCAATATACAAATTACTTGATATAAAATTGGAAGGATCTAAAGAAGGGTTGCCGACTGGTATAACGTATAGAAGAATTGGAGTAGTATCTAAAGGATTATCTAATAAAAAAGGTTGTGTTGTAAAAGTAACCTGTATAAGAAAAATTAAAAGAGGTCAAAAATTACGTACCTCTAGCGGTGAAGAAATTAATGTATTAATGGTTGATAAAGATAACTCTATGTTTTACACCGACTCCATATTAAGCGGTTTTGATACAAAAATACACGGTGAAGGTTTTACCACTGAAATCATTAACAAAATTAATACTGAACATTTACCGTTAACGGAAGAAGTTATAAATAAAGGTAATTACTTGAAAAACTCTGGTAACTTGTTGTGGTTTAAAAATATAAAACCCGTTACGAGGTCAGAAGAAAAAACCGAAGAATACAAATTTATTGTATCATTTTAAAGGATAAGAAATGACTGAAGTTAATAAATCAGTAGCTCCATATTATGACGACTACGATAAAACTAAAAACTTTCACGAAATGTTGTTCAGACCTGCAAGGGGTGTGCAAGTTCGTGAAATGAACCAACTTCAAAGTATGTTTAATGAACAAATTAAACGGTTCGCTGACCATACGTTTGAAGAGGGGTCGGTCGTTATTCCAGGGCAAACAAACTATTCGACAGAATATTCTTTTATTACACTAAACATTAACAATTTTTCAAATATCTCATCTCAATTGGTTGATGGCATAGTATTAGAAAACGGTAGCGGAGTCAAAGCTATCCTTAAACAATTCGTTGAAGCAACTCAAACGGATAACCATACAGCATACATTGAATATACTGATGGTTCTAATACAAACTCATCAAACATTTTTGAAGAAACTGATTCTATTACGATTTACGCGGAAGACGGTACAACAACCATCGGTACTGCTTCAGTAATTACTAAAGGAAAAGGTTCTAAATTTTCAATCTCTAGTGGCGTTTATTACTTAAATGGTAAATTCGTTCTAGTTGCTGATGAAACAATCCTATTAGACAAATATTCTAATGAACCTTCTAAGTCAGTATGTATTGAATACGAAGAAGAGGTTGTAACACACAATGAAGACTCTTCCCTTTATGATAACGCTAGTGGTGAGCCTAATGAAACAGCTCCTGGAGCAGATCGTTTAAGAGTCAATACGCGCCTTGTTCAATTTGAATTAAACCAATTGGATGATTTACCGGATAATTGTTTTGAAATATTCCGTATTAAAGATGGTGAAGTTCAACGCAAAGTTGATAAATCAGATTATAGTTTACTAAATGATACGCTTGCGCAAAGAACTTATGAAGAATCTGGTGATTATACTGTTAAATCATTTGGTATTGGTTTAGAAGAACATGATACGGTTTTTGGTACTGAATCACAAGACCAATTTGTGGCACAACTAGATCCTGGTATTGCATACGTTAAAGGTTATAGAGTAGAAACGCTTTCTAAAACTAACGTGATTATGGATAAAGCTAGAACAACATCTATAATCAATAACAGTTCTATTTCTACTGCGTTAGGTTATTACATTAACGTTCAATTAAACGCTAATTCTCATTTGCCTGATACTGAATCATTTCAAAAGGGAACATTCAGAAACTTAACAGGTACACCTGTTGGTACTGGTAGAGTTAGAGCAATTAGAAAATCAGGGAACGAATATCAATTCTACTTATTTGATTTAAGGTTGCCGGATGGAACACCGAGTTCATCTTTTATTTCTAGTTCTGATTCTTTTGTTTCTACTGAAGGACTAGGCTTTGATGTAAACGTTACTTCTGGTTTACAAGAAACGTCTGAAAATTCATTAGTGTTTCCAATGAACGTAGAATTCGTTAGGTCACTTTATAATGAATTAGGTGAGTCAGATACTTCATTCTCTACAATTAAACGTTTCACTGGAACATTAAACACAAGTGGCCAAATATCTTTCAGTGCTGGTTCTAATCAAGTTTTCCTTGAACAAAACCCAGTTTACGCGATCGGTCAGTTCACTGATGACAATACGGAATTGGACGTTACAAATAATTACGTTTTAACTGGAAACCCAAACGGTTCTGGTTTAACGATTGATGTTGGTTCTGGTTCAGCAGGTAGACCTGTTACTGTTTTCTTGCAAATGGCTAAACAGCAAGTACAACAAAAAGTTAAATCATTAGAAAATTCTACTGCTACTGGTTCAGTTGATTCTAATAGTAGAATCTCTTTGAATAAAGCGGATGCTTACGAAATTACTAATATCACTGATGATCAAGGTAATGACGTTACAAATAAATTTACTTTGAGAAGAAACGTTAGAAAATCTTTTTATGATGTTTCTGAAGTTGAATTAAAGTCAGGTGAAACTGCGGTTATGCCTGTTACTATCAGTTTCAAATATTACGGTCATTCTGACGGTGATTTCTTTGGTCCTGATTCTTATGTAAACATTCCTTTTGGCGAAGTACCAACTGAGGACGGTAGAAGACTGTCAGACGTTATTGATTTTAGACCAAGGGTAAGCGATAGCGGTGATGACTTCTTCTCCACAGGGAGCGTTTCAGGGGCTATTCCGACGCCTTATAGTGTCATGCGCTCTGATATTGAACATTACCTTCCTAGAATTGACAAATTGTATGTGGATTCACGTCAAAACTTTAGAGTTGCTAAAGGTGTACCAGCGTTACAACCTAAAGAACCAAACGATCCACCGAATTCAATGGTTCTTTATAAGATAGAAATCCCTGCGTACACACCGGATATTTCTGAAATTGATTCTATTAAGGTTAAAAATAGAAGATATACAATGAGGGATATTGGTAATATTGCTCAACGTGTATCTAACGTAGAATATTATGTATCACTAAATTCATTGGAATCAGAAGCTGATTCACGTCAAATTATTGACGGCGAAACAGGTATGAATCGTTTTAAAAACGGTTTCTTGACTGACCGTTTCGTTGACCATAGTGTTGGTGATTTTGCTTGGCAAAATTATCATGTATCTATGTCTGAACAGGGCGAACTTAGACCTGAATTTTCACTAAATGCTGTAGATTTAGAAATGAATACTTCTTCATCTACGGGCGTGGTTGTTAATGGCCAAATTGTAACACTACCATTTACGCATGAAACGTATGTTACCCAAAACCAACGTTCAGAAACAATGAATGTTAACCCATATGCGGTATTCCGTTGGGATGGAGCAGTTACATTAACTCCTTCAGTTGATTCATGGATTGACCCAATATATACTCAACCTGATGTAACTTACAGAATATTCAATAATGGTGAATTAACTCAAACTTGGAATTCTTGGGAATTGAATTGGGTTGGTGGAGAAACTTCAGAAACTGAAACTGAAACTTCTACTAATAGAACGATGAGAGGTAGAAGGGAGCGAAGAATTTCAACCACTGTTGTTAATACAACCACTACAACTAGAACAAATATTGAAGTTGTTAACGACAAAGTTATTGATACTTCGGTTATTCCTTATATGCGTTCAAAAGAAATTCTTATTGAAGGTGAAGGGAATAGACCGAATGCTAAAATGCACTTCTTCTTTGATAGCGTTAAAATCAACAATTACGTTAAGCCTGTAGGTGGTTCTTATGGGAATGATGTGGTTACTGACGGTGATGGTAAATTTGAAGCAGTATTCTTAATCCCTAATACAAGCCAAAGAAGGTTTAAGACGGGTCAAAAGCAATTTATTGTTACGGATGAACCAAATAATAATCGTCAATTATCTACTTCTTATGCGGAAACTATGTTTACTGCAAGCGGTATTCGTCAAGTTAGACGTAGAACGATTGTAGCAACTAGAAATATCGAAACTTCGGTAACGTCTAGAACTACCACTCAAACTCGTTGGGTTGACCCATTAGCTCAATCTTTCTTAGTAGAAAGAAACGGTGGCGGGTTCATTACGAAAATTGATGTTTTCTTTGCTACTAAAGATCAGCGCGTACCAGTAACGTTACAAGTTCGCGAAATGGAAAATGGACAACCTACTCAGAGGATTGTTCCTGGGGCTGACGTTATGTTATACCCTTCAGAAGTTAATACTTCTGAGGACGGGTCAGTTCCTACTACGTTTGAATTTGAGTACCCTGTACACCTTCTTGATCAAAGTGAATATTGTTTTGTTATTTTGTCCAACTCAAATAACTATAATGCATGGATTGGTAGATTAGGTGAAAGAAACTTAGGTAATAACCAATATATTGTTGAACAACCTTATGCGGGTGTATTGTTTAAGTCACAAAATAATTCTACTTGGACAGCTGACCAAACGGCTGACCTTCAATTTAGAATTTATATGGCTAACTTTGATACTTCTTCTAATGGATTGGTATATTTAGAAAATACTGAGTTGGATAAAATTGTATTGGAAAATAATCCAATTGAAACAGTAGACGGAAGTTCTAAATTAATTATTCATGCACCAAGACACAACTACATTCAGGGTGGTACAATTACTATTCAGAATGCAACAGGCGGTAATGGATTTGCTTTGAATGAAATTAACGGTGATTGGACAATTACTGATGTTTTAGATCCTAATAGAATTGAAATAACTTCTACAGGGATTGCTAACGCTTCAGGGTTTATTGGGGAAGATACAGTAACTGTCTCAAACACGATACAAGCAACTTTATTGAGACCGAACGTACCTACTATTGAATTAGACGGTACTTCTGTCGAATACGGTGTTAAGGGTACAAGAGGGCAATCAATTGACGGCAATGAAAACTCATATAGTCAACTGACACAATATTTCCCTGTTGCTAACGATAGGAACAATCTATTACCTCAACCTTGGGTTATTACTAATAGACTTGATGAACAAAATAATATTGGTGGTTCTAGAAGCCTTTCATTCCGTTTAAGAATGAATTCAGGTAATTCTAATATTTCTCCAGTATTAGATTTACAAGGGTTGTCAGTAATTACGCCTTGTGTTTTGGTAGATTATAAAGATCAAGATTTAAATGATGGTTCTAATAACTTCGCTAATTATAGAACTAGAGTTTCTGGTCTTAAATTACCAGCCGATTCATTGAATATATTCTTGGATATTATGCAAGGTGATGAAGCTGATACAGTAATCACAGCTAGATACGGTAATTCTGAAGAAGAAGTATTAGAATCTTCATGGGAACCATTAAATCAAATTGTTTATAATACTTCACCTAATGAATATAGGGAATGTGAATTTGCTGTAGAAGGTAGAAGCGAGTTTACTCATTACCAAGTAATGATTCAACTTAAATCTAAAAACGCTTCTATGGCACCTATTTGTAAAAGGTTGCGTTGTATAGCAAACTTGAAAGGTTAAATATATGCATAGGATAACGGGTAAAGAGGGTCTTGTTAAAGACCCTCATACTGGTACAATTTCAAATACAAATGTGAGTGAGTATGAAAATTATAAACGGTCTAAAAAGAAAAGTCGTGAATTGTTTCGGGTCGTTGCAGACCTCGAAAAAAGAGTCACAACCCTCGAATCAACAATTAGACAACTTACCGAAACCAATAAACAAATTTA
>CETA01034058.1_pt1 | contig 20172 bp, 17 predicted proteins | sample 531251 | NCBI WGS metagenome assembly CETA01 (sample SAMEA2622362, study PRJEB7988) | marine metagenome | biome: marine biome (ENVO:00000447); feature: mesopelagic zone (ENVO:00000213); material: "saline water (ENVO:00002010), including plankton (ENVO:xxxxxxxx)" | depth 380 m
TCCATAATATCGAGCATCGCTTCGCGCGTAGCGCGGTCGGTACTGAGAATGTCTTTCGCTAGGTCACGTGCGCTTGGGAGAAGGTCGTCGGGATCGACAACACGATTGACGAGTCCCCAATCGTACGCCGTCTCCGCGTCTAGAAAATTACCAGAGAGGGAAAGTTCCTTGGCTCGGTTAATGCCCACGATCCTCGGCAACCGCTGAGATAGCCCCCACCCAGGAACGACGCCTACTCTGGCGTGTGTATCCGCGAATCGGGCATTGGTGGAGGCAATGAGAATGTCACACATAAGGGCGAGCTCGAAGCCGCCAGTAATCGCGAATCCATTAATGGCCCCAATAAGAGGTACTTTCAGCATGGCTAAGGCATCGCTCAATTCGGTCACAGATGAGTCCGTGGTGTTGTTACCCGAGTCCGTTTCACCCCCCAATTCTTTAAGGTCGAGACCGGCTGTAAAGGCTCGTCCTGCTCCAGTCAGAATAACGATTTCGCAGGATGAGTCTTCAGCCAGATTATGGAAGGTGGCAATGAGTTCGGCTCGTAGATCAACCGACAACGCGTTCATGACCTCGGGTCGATTGAGCGTGACTTCAGCAATGGAGGCGTCACGAGCGCAAAGTACAAGCTCACCACTCATCGCAGTATCTCGATCGATTTGGTGTGTTGGATAATCATTCCGACAAGCTGGTGAAGGATTGGTTCAGAGAGATCGTGTCCTAGCTTTGGGATGATCTCTAGGTGCCCGTCGAGGACGTTGTCGATGATGTTCTTGCTTGCGCAGGGATCAATCAAGGGATCTTCCTCACCGTGAACAGCGAGGACTGGCATTGATAAGTCTCTCAACAATTCGGATCGATCGGGGGCCGTTAGAATGGCGGCCATTTGTCTCGCGGACCCGGCGGGTCGATAGGCGCGGACGTGTGCGCTTTCGATGAATCGGGCAATCCCATGTTCGGAAGATGGATAGTAAGGTCCCGCGTGGGTGTTAGCGGCGTGAATGGATGCCACGGCCGAATCGCCGCCATTAGTAGCTTGAAGCGACATAGCCATGGCCGCAATGACATCGTCTGATGGTTTTGGAAGCGCAGGGTTGCTTGTCGTCGACATCAACGATGTGAGCGTAAACACTCGGTCAGGATGTTCGATTGCGCACAATTGGGCGATCATTCCGCCCATGGAACAGCCGATGATGTGAGCGCCGGATTGTCCAAGATGGTCGAGCAGGTCAATTACGTCGTTGGCCATGTCGCCGAGCGTGTAGGGTGGTTGAATAGATGAGGGATCGGACAATGCCGAGAATAGATCTTCGGTGCTTGGAACATCGGCCTTGACCTCGTATGAGAATCCGACGTCTCGATGGTCAAATAGGATGGCGCGATAGCCTGCGCCGACCAATGCATCGACCAGCGTGTCGGGCCATTCGACGAGTTGACAACCGACGCCATGGATCAGCAAGGCTGGCGGATTGGCCCTAGCGCCTCGTTGCTCGAAGTAAATCTCGCCGGATCGAGCGTTAAATGACGGCATTCGGGCACTTCGATACCAAACGCAAAATTGTATAGTGCCCGAATTGCGCTTGACAGATATATCGAGCGCACACACGAAATGACGGATGCCTTAGCTCGACGTTGAGACGAGGAATACGGATACGCATAGGCGAGCGGCAGTGGACAACTCTAAAATTATCGCCGTTAATGTCGAGTCATGAAACGAATAGCGTTTTTGCTTGCCTTGTTGGTCGCGAGTGGATGCGCGAGCATTGTTTCTTCGGTCACAGATAAACTAGCCGAAGACCTTTCGCGCGCGATACTCAATAACGACGATCTCGCGACGGTAAGAGAGGGTGTTCCCGCTTTTCTGATCGTGCTCGACGCGCTACTGACCTCTAATCCAGATAATCCAGATCTTTTGACAGCGGCTGCCCGACTGAACGCGTCGTACGCGACTGGATTTGTGGCGGACCAAGCCCGCCAGAGTCGGTTGACCGATAAGGCGATGGCGCTCTCGTATCGTGCCGCGTGCAGCGATATCGATTGGTTGTGTAACGCACGCGAAATGCCGTTTCAGGAGTTGGAATCCCAATTGATTCGGTTGCAACAAAAAGACGTGCCGGCCATATACGCGTATGCCAGCAGTTGGGCAGGGTGGATTCAGTCACATAGCGATGATTGGGCCGCAATTGCAGAACTTGCCAGAGTGAAGGCGCTAATGGAGAGAGTTGTTGAACTCGATGCAGGGTATGACGACGGGGCAGCTGTCATGTATCTCGGAGTTTTCGAGACATTACTTCCGCCGGCTATGGGGGGACGACCGGAAGTCGGCCGCGGACACTTTGAAAGGGCGATCGAAATAAGCGACGGCCGTTATCTCATGGCGAAGGTGTTATTTGCCGAAAAGTACGCGCGGCTCGTTTTTGATCGTCAGTTACACGACGCGCTCCTCACCGAAGTGCTGATCGCCGATCCCTACGGCGAGGCATTAACGCTAATTAATTTGGTGGCTCAAGATCAGGCAGCGGCGTTGCTTAAGAGTGCTGATGAGTATTTTTAGATTCGTTGTTTCGCTATGCATGATGTTTGCCACGTATCTAGCCGACGGGGCGACGAACCTTAAGATCGCAACGATTTCTCCCGACGGATCGTCGTGGATGAAGTTACTCCGCGAAGGCGGTCGTGCTGTCGAACTGGCAACCGATGGACGGGTGAAGTTCAAGTTCTACCCCGGCGGCGTCAAGGGCGATGACCAGACCGTCCTGAAATTGATGCGTGTTGGACAGCTCCATGGGGGCATTGTCACGACCGGCGTGTTCAATCAGATATACCCTGATGTTCAGGTCTACAACCTGCCAATGCATTTCCGTACGCCTCAGGAGATTGATGGCGTCCGCGCGATTTTGGACCCGGTATTGATGGGAGGCCTAGAAGATGCGGGCTTTGTTTGCTTTGGCATTGCTGAAGTTGGGATGGCGTATGCCATGGGTAAAAAGCGTGCGACGAGTATTGCCGGAGCCCGCCGATTGAGGGTTTGGACGCCGCAGGGTGACGAGGCCGCTATGCGGACATTGGTTGCGTTCGGAATTACTCCTATACCGTCGTCGATTGCCAATGTCCTGCCGGGTCTTCAGACGGGTCTGTTCGATACCATTACGTCTCCGCCGGTAGCGGCGGTAGCGCTTCAATGGCACACGCAGTTGAGGTACGTGCTTGATCTGCCGTTAATGTACGTCTATGGCTTGTTTGTGGTTTCTGCAACCCAGTTCGACCGCCTGAGTGAGACTGATCAGACGACCGTACGATCGATCATGGCAGATGTCGTCAGACAGGCGGACCGGAAAAATCGAGCCGACGATGTGGCGACGTTCGACGTCCTGCTTGCTCAGGGTATACAGCTTCTGACTCCATCGGACGACGAGCGCCGCGAATGGAGACGCGTTGGGGAAGAGGCGGCGGAAGAATGGATTGATAGAGGTATCGTTAGCCGAGGTCTTTACCAGAGATTCCAATCGGCGCTTGAGGCGCAGAGATAACGCTTTGCTAGCACGTGTGCAGCGTTTACTCGCCCAGCTGGAGCTGTACCTGCTGGGCGCGCTTTTCCTCACGATGCTGGGTGTTGCCTTCTACCAAGTCATTGCTCGAAATGTGTTCGGCGGCGGTTTACTTTGGGGCGATGAATTGGTGCGTAATGCGGTGTTGTGGGTGACCATGCTTGGTGCCACCTCGGCGGCGGGCGCAAACAGTCATATTTGCATTGACATCGTTGCCCGATTTGCCGGCCAAGGGGCCCGCCACGTGATTGGCCGTTTCACAAGCTTCTTTACCTCCATCGTTTGTTTGACGTTGGGGTGGTATTCAATTGGCGTGCTTTATGGGGATTATGTTTACCAGACCCCCGGGTTTGGTCCAATCCCGGCGTGGATCTGCGAGCTAATTATTCCGACGGCTGCGTTTGTAATGGGGCTGCGGTATTTGATGCGGACGCTTAAACCGGAAATCACATGATCTGGATGGGCATCATCACGGTTGTCGTAGTCGCGCTCCTTGGCGCGCCGCTTTTCGCGGTGGTGTTGGCGGCCGCGATGCTGGGTTTTCTCGCGACTGACGTCAATTTATCCGTCGTCGCGATTGAGATATACAGAATCACGGACACCCCGTTGTTGGTCGCGTTACCGCTGTTCACGTTCGCGGGATATGTAATGGCGGAGGCCAAAACGTCGGAACGTCTGATGGCTTTAACGCGAGCCTTGTTTGGCTGGATGCCAGCCGGTTTGGCCATCGTGGGATTTGTCGCGTGTGCCCTATTTACGGCTCTCACCGGAGCGTCTGGGGTGACTATCGTTGCCCTCGGTGCCCTACTTCTTCCCATGTTGAAGGAGGCGGGTTACAGCGAAAAATATGGTCTTGGTCTCGTCACCACATCAGGAAGCCTTGGCTTGCTCATCGTCCCTTCAGTACCTCTCATCCTGTACGGCATTGTGGCCCAGCAGCTCGATGTCGGCGAACCATTTACCATCCAACAACTTTTTTTGGCGGGACTACTACCTGTGGTTTTGATGGTGTCGGCACTCGCTGCTTGGACCATGTGGCGACACGGCGACGCAAACCGAACTTCGTTCAATGCGCGGAAGGTTTGGACAAGCTTGACGCAAGCCAAGTGGGAAGTGGCACTCCCATTCGTTGTTCTCGGCGGCGTTTATTCGGGCGTATTCGCGATATCTGAGGCCGCCGCGCTGACCGCGTTGTACGTGATGGTGATCGAGGTATTCGTATACCGTGAGGTTGCAGTCGCGAAAATCCCAACAATCATTCGCGATGCGATGGTCATGGTCGGTAGCATCATACTCATTCTTGGTTGTGCACTGGCGTTTACGAATTTCTTGATTGATACCGAGGTTCCGCAACGCCTTTTTGAGGTGATTCAAGAGCGTATTTCGAGCCGTGTGATGTTCCTCATACTGCTCAACGTCTTGCTGTTACTCCTAGGCGCACTACTCGATATATTTTCAGCTATCGTGATTATGGTTCCGCTGATTCTACCCGTGGCTATTGGTTACGGTATTCATCCGTTGCACCTCGGGATTATTTTTCTCGCGAATTTGCAAATTGGTTATTTCACACCACCGATAGGTATGAATTTGTTTATAGCAAGTTATCGGTTTAATCGACCTGTGCTTGATCTTTATGCCGCATGCCTGCCGTTTATGGTGGTCCTACTCATTGCGTTGCTCCTGATTACCTATATTCCCGCACTCTCGCTATGGTTCCTGTAAGCTGATCGGCTCGCTTGGTGAAGTCCATGTTTCGAATCGTATTGATAGTTCTGGCTTTTGAATTTTCGATCGGTAGCGAACCGGAGCATGTGGTATCCGAATTTCACGACGTGCTTCTTTCTTCAATGAAGTCAGAGGCCGCGTTCGATGAGCGCTACGCGGTTCTCGACGAAGCGGTCGGAAAAGCGTTTGATGTCGCGACCATTACCCGGATCAGCCTGGGGAAGTCCTGGCGCGAGCAATCGACTGAAGAACAGCGTGGCTTCAGTGTGTTGTTGCGTGAGCTGATTGTCGCTACCTATACAAGTCGTTTTTCGAGTTTCAACGATCAACGCTTTGAGTTGATAGAAGCGACTGAAGTTCGAGATGGCCGGTGGGTAGTAAAGACACACCTTGTGAAGAGTGACGGCGGGATTGTTCGACTCGATTACTATTTTCGAGATGGTTTTATTTTCAATGTCGTTGCTGATGGTGTGAGTGATCTATCGTTGCGCCGTGCTGATTACGCTTCCATTATCGAGTCGGGAGGTCTAACCGGGTTAAGACAAAGCATTCGGGAAAGTATCGAGGAATATCGGTCTTCTGATGCGGGGTAGCCTAGTCTCTCCGGCGGTGTTTTTTGTGCTCACATCCGGTTGTGCGCTCAGTCCGGGTCCAGAATATGGTGTTTACGATCCTGTTGAGTCCGTCAATCGACGCTCCTACGAAATCTCCGAAGCGTTGGACCGGAGCGTATTAAGACCAGTCGCTGTTGGATACCGCAAGGTCATGCCAACATTTGCCGAGGATGCGGTCAAAAACTTTTTCGCGAATATTCGCTCCAGCGAGAGTGCTCTATCGGGGTTTCTTCAGGGCGCCCCGAAGCGTGGATTTCGCGATACGGGCCGGTTCGTCGTCAACAGTACACTTGGGCTCGGGGGCTTAGTTGATGTAGCGACTGCGTTGGGGATGGACGCCCAGGGCGAGGATCTTGGCCAAGTCTTGGCATCGTGGGGGTATACGAGGTCTCGGTACCTATACGTTCCGGTGTTGGGACCGACTACGGTGCGCGACCTTCCACATCTCATTGTTCGGGCGTCACTACCTCGATTAGCCATGCGCGAAAACTACAATGCTTGGGTGGGCACCATCGATCTTGCCAGTGCACGTGCCGAGGTCCTTATGGATACGGATGTGCGAGACGAAGCTTCTCTGGATCCATACACGTTCACCCGAGAAGCCTTTTACCAGCGTCGGCGCGATGCTGTGTTTAACGGCGAACCTCCGGTTGAGGCGGGCTTCGATCTTCTATTAGAGGATTTTGACGAGGAGTAACAGACGTTGGACCGAATACTCGCTCGATGGGTTGGCATAGTTGCGGCATGGCCGCTGAGTACGCTGCTTGTGATTGGCGTGATCACCGCGCTCCTGGGTCAGGTATCCGTGACCCAATTCCGGATGAATTCCAATCTGAGCGAACTAATCCGTCAGGACGCCCCATGGAAGGATGATTTTGAGTCGTTCAAATCGCGCTTCCCCCAACTCGTGGATACTGCGGTTGTCGTCGTCAGCGGCACCTCAATGCAGGGGGTGGAGGATACGTCCAAATCCATCCACCAGCGGCTCCTGGCGCGTTCCGACGTTTTTTCCGATGTGTACTCGCCCATGACGGATCCGTTCTTCCGCGATAACGCGTTTCTGATGATGGATCTTGATGCCTTGGAGTCGATGGTGGATCGGCTCGCGGAAGCGCAACCAATGCTGACGCGCGTTGCCGAGGACCCCAGTTTACGGTCGGTATTTTCGTTGGTTCGTGACGCGCTCGAAAATGAGGCGGATACCGGTTTCGACCGCGTCTTACGGATCTTGGCAGATTCGGCTGAATCGCTACTTGCCGGAGATAAGGCGCCAGTACGTTGGGCTGACGAGTTCTTTGACAGTGGCGAGAAGCGAATTGTTGGCCTGATTATTTTGCGTGGCAAAGTCGATTACGCCGATACGCTACCCAACGCACTTGTCATGAAAAATCTCAGGTCGGAATTAGCAGCCGTCACTGTTTCTGAGGATATCGACGTTGCAGTGACGGGAGAAATCGCACTTTCTCACGAGGAAATTAAGGCGGCCCAAGATGGCGTGCGCATCGCTGGATTTATTTCTCTCGGGGTTCTACTTGTTATTTTAGGCATCGGCATTCGCTCGGTCCGTATTATCGGTGCGACATTCGCCATGATTGGGATTGGGATTGTCTGGACAACGGGATACGCGCTGCTCACGGTGGGCGAATTCAATACCATGTCGATCATTTTCTTGGTCATGTTTTTTGGGCTTGGGGTCAGTTCAGCCGTGCACTTCTCGCTACGTTTTCGGGAGGCCATGCGTCAAGAACATTTAGCCCTAAAACCGGCGCTTGAACGAGCTGGTGCGACGGTAGGCAAGGCGATCCTGCTGTGCGCGGTGACTACGGCAATCGGATTCATGGGATTCGCGCCGACCGACTATAAAGGTCTAGGAGATCTAGGGATTATTTCTGCCGGCGGCATGATCGTCGCCTTGATTCTTACTTTCACGTTGTTACCAGCAGTGTTCGTATTGGTAGGAGCGCCGGGGCGAGGGCAAGATGCGCAGATGGCCAGCGGCGACCTGGCGGTAAAATGGTTATCCGACCGGCGAACCCCCATTCTCGCTGGCGTTTCTCTCCTCGCGATGGTTGCAGCGGTTGTTGGAACCCGGATGTATTTTGACTACAGCGTTCTCGCATTGCGCGATCCCGACTCGGAGTCGATGCGCACGCTGGCACTTCTTCAAGAAGAAGAAATTGTGACGGACTACACCCTGTCAATTCTCACGCGGGACGAGGAAGAAACGCGGAATCTCGATCGACTTCTGGACCTTTCGACAGTCGGGAAGGTCACGACGCCGTTCGATTATGTGCCGAGCGAACAGGAAGATAAGCTCTTTCTGCTTGAAGACGCACAGGCCATTTTGCTTAGTGCCCTTGAACCGGGGATCAGTTCCACGGCTCCGACGCTGTCCGAACTGGAAGAAGGATTCGAACTTTTCAAGAAGGCTCTTCAACAGAATTCGCTTGCAGATAGTGAGTTGGATCACGCTCGCGTTCGTCTGTTGGAGCGCGCAGCTCGAATCAAACCGATCTTGCTTGAAGAATGGCAATCGATCGTGATTACGGGATTAGTCCAGGAACTTGAATGGCTTCGCCGGGCAATTGCGGCCGACGAGATACAGTTTGGCGACTTACCAGAGAGTTTGCGAAATAGAATCGTAAGCGCGGACGGCGAATATTTGTCCATGGCGTTACCGGCACTCGACATCAGCGATGTCTCGGAGTTGTCGCGATTTATCGAGGAGGTTCGGGCTGAGGTTCCCATTGCGACGGGGCGCCCCGTGGTGGAATGGGGCGTCGGAAACGTGGTCGTCGATTCGTTCATATGGGCGCTGGCATTCGCCATCATTGGAATAGGTACGGTATTGACCATTTTTCTACGACGTGCCCTCACGCCGATATTAGTCCTTATCCCATTAGCGCTAACGGCTCTTTTTACGGTCGCCGTTGCCGTATTGATCGACATGCCGCTGAATATGGCGAACATTCTCGTGATCCCGCTGATATTTGGTTTGGGGGTGGACAATGGCATCCATGTCGTTGAGCGTTTTCGTCGGAGCGGTGCCGTCTCGGAGTTGATGCATTCGAGTACGCCGCTAGCGGTTGTTCTGAGTACGCTCACGACCATCGGGACCTTTGCGGCACTGACACTTTCGCCGCATCAAGGAACCGCGTCGATTGGATATTTGTTAACGCTGGCTGTCACATTGTTGCTGGTGTTTACGCTATTCGTCCTACCATTATTGCTTTCTTTTCAGACGGATAAGCCGCGTGACGAGACTTTGTCTGCGGCCTAAACGGATATGCTCCCGGGAGTTCGTGTGAATTGGTTGAGGCGTACGGGTGCGTGAATGTTGAACTCGAAATTCTTGTTGAGGGCGCGGGCTTATATGACTTGACCCAGCGAGTTTCAGGGATCGTATCTAGTAGTGGAGTCGATGAGGGTCTCGTGACGATTTTCGTTCGTCATACGTCAGCTAGCCTCATCATTCAAGAGAATGCGGATCCTAGCGTTCTTGATGACTTGCAAGCATGGATGGATCGATCGGTTCCTCAGGATGCCCAGTTATACGCGCATCGAGCTGAGGGCCCGGATGATATGCCGGCGCACATCCGAGCCGCGATTACGTCCACGAGCATTACGATTCCAGTGATGGATGGCCGCTTAGCGCTCGGCACGTGGCAAGGGATTTTCCTTTGGGAGCATCGGCGTGGTCCAAAAGAACGGAAATTCATCGTGAGCGTGCACTAAGTCGCGGTCACCGGTCTCGAAGCTCGCTCATCCATTTGCGGTGGCCGTCGGGATCGAGAATCATCGACGAAAAATAAGTCAGTAGATCTCGGTGCGATTTGGACAGCTTGGCCTTGTCCATCGCGGTATCGCCTGAGCGACTTGCGATAAATCGAAACGATTCTGTAATAGCCTCGGATTCTCCGAGAATTTCACTGGCGACTTCGTTAATCACGCTGTGCGCTGTTTCTAGGTCAGTTTCGGTCAGTTGTGCTTCTTCGGGATCCATCACTAGATTTGCCCAGAACGTTGTCAAATAAAGACGGTAGGTTTCTTTGTCCACAAATGTGTCAGCCACGGCGGATCGTTTTTCGATCTGCGAAAGGATGGGATCTAGCATCTCAGCAATTTTGTCGCGGTTCATGCCGGGAAAGTCGAATGGGTGATTGGACTCTGCAAAAAGTTGTTCTCGAAGGGATCAGTCACGCCGGGAATCATAACGTTGCACCCGATTGCAATGCCATGGTTGAGCCTATAGGTTCGGCAGCTGAAGAGGTGCGTGTGGCATAGAGGCAGGGACGACATACGGTGTTTTCGGGACTTGATTTTGAACCAGCGCGTTTACCTCCGGAAGCGGAGGCCCTTCGTGCGGGAGTTCGGGATTTCGTCGAACGGGAATTGCCTGGCGACTATCTACGCAACTCGGACTTTAACGAGGGCCATGCCGTCGAGTTTTCACGCAAGCTCGGCATGCGAGGCTGGATTGGGATGACCTGGCCTAAGCAATACGGAGGTGGGGAGCGCAGTTTTTTTGAACGATACGTTGTAACCGAAGAACTGCTTGCCGCTGGAGCCCCTGTCAGTGCGCACTGGATTGCAGATCGTCAGAGTGGTCCGTTGCTTCTACGTTATGGAACCGAGGACCAGAAACTCAAATATTTGCCGCCCATCACCCGCGGGGAATCCTATTTTTCCATTGGCATGAGCGAACCGGACTCTGGGTCAGACCTTGCGTCGGTGCAAACGAGAGCCAGGGCCGTGGATGGTGGGTGGATCCTGAACGGAACGAAGCTATGGTCGACGGATGCTCATCGCAACCACTATATGGTAGCGCTGGTCCGCACCGGACCGGCGGGAGAGAGTCGCCACGAAGGTTTATCCCAGTTTATCGTCGATTTGCATGACGACGGCGTCACCGTAAGACCCATCAAGAATATTGCGGGGGACGAAGATTTTAACGAAGTGGTGTTCGAGGATTGTGTTGTGTCGGAAGAGAACCTCGTGGGCGCCGTCGGAAACGGCTGGGAACAAGTAACGAGTGAGCTGGGTTACGAGCGGAGCGGTCCGGAGCGGTTCCTTTCGGCTTTTCGCGTATTTGTCGAGTTTGTTCGTTACGTGGGTGCCAGTCCGTCCGACGAAGAATCAGCCCTCATTGGGCGTTTGGCTAGCCACATCATGACATTACGTCAGATGTCGATTTCGGTAGCTGCCATGTTGCAAGCAGGAAAGAATCCCGCGACCGAGGCAGCGCTCGTCAAGTCCCTTGGCAACGATTTTGAAAAAGCCCTACCCGAATTGGTCCGTCTTTTTGCTCCGCGTCTCGGGCCGAAACATCCGTTACGGTGCAGCTTAGAACAGACCTTGTTGCATTCGCCTTCTTTTACGATTCGTGGTGGTACCCGCGAGATTCTACGTGGCGTCATCGCCCGTGGATTGGGGCTTCGATGACGTACGACCTAATACTCGGTACGGCAGAGCGGGTATTCACCGATCACTGCACCAAGGCACTACGCGACAACGCTGAATCGGGATCTAAAGACGATCAGCATGGCGTGTTTCCTGAAGATCTATGGACTCTCATGCAAGAAACCGGTTTGCATCAAGTCGGCGGTGAGGAGTCCGGTACTTCGCTGGCCGATGCGTTCCGCATGATCCGATTGGCAGGAAAATTTGCGTTACCACTGCCTTACCCGGAAATTCTTATCAGCAATCGGTTTGTTATGGGTCAGGGGTTAACGACTGTGGCCGAGGGAGTGATCGCTCCATGGGCTCGTCGTGCCGAACGCGTTATCACAGATGATGGACAACTGGTGGACGAATTCGATGTTGTTCAGGGCACTAATGTTGCGGGCGAGCCGAGGGATGAAATCATCTTTGAACGCTCGGAATCGGTTAAATTGCCAGCGAATTTCCGAGCGATCATGGCGATGACCAGAGTCGCAGCGATGAGTGGAGCACTTGAGAAGCTACTCGAGTTGACCATCAGCTACGTCGGCGAACGCAAGCAATTTGGGCGTCCCATTTCGGGATTTCAGGCGGTTCAACATAACGTCGCGCGCATGGCGGGCGAAGTGGCTGCGTCGACGCGCGCTAGCGATGCCGCCATTGAAGCCTTGGACACGGACCGATTCGTCGTACAAGTTTCTGCGGCCAAGGTTCGAGTTGGCGAAGCCGCTGGCATCGTCGCTGAAATCGCGCACCAAGCTCATGGCGCCATGGGTTTTACCCACGAACATGAACTGCATCATTACACGCGTCGGCTATGGGCGTGGCGAGACGAATACGGCCACGAGAAAGAGTGGCAGCAACTAATCGGTTGCCGTATCGCCTCCGTGGGAGCGGATCGCGCGTGGGCGCTGATTTCGGATTGCGCTGACTAACAACAAGACAAGTGCTAGCCGGGAAACTTCGAGGGATTGGATGAGCGTAATTTGGAGAATGGAGCCCGCAGGAGCTTCGGGGCAACGGTTTTGGGAGGAATTAGGCGGGAGAGGGTTCTACTAGGTCTTCTCCATCCTTGGTTTGGTCGTTTGCTCGGTTGGATGGCCAATTCCTAGTCGCCTCTTGGAGGCTTTGTTGGTAATAGAGGTTGGCGTAATGGCCGCCACGGGCGATGAGTTCGGCGTGATCACCAATCTCTGAAATTTGACCATCGATGAGAACGACTATCCGATCTGCATTTCGAATCGTCGACAACCGATGAGCGATTACGAAACTGATGCGGCCCGATAAGACCTGGCCGAGGCTGCGTTGAATCTTAGCCTCGGTGACCGTGTCGACTGAGCTGGTTGCTTCGTCCATCACTAATATCTGCGGGTCGGCAAGAATCGCCCGCGCGAACGAGACGAGCTGTTTTTGACCCGCGGATAACATATCGCCGTCTTCTCCGACGTCGGTCCGGTAGCCGTTCTCGAGCGCATTAATGAACTCGTGGGCACCAACGGTTTCCGCCGCTTCGATCACGTCGCTATCGGAAGCAGTTAAACGGCCATAGCGAATGTTTTCTAGGACGGTACCTCGAAAGACGTGCGCATTCTGTAGTACGACGCCGAGGTTGGACTGGAGCCAGCGGAGGCTGCGGTTGCGGTAGTCGATACCGTCGATACGGACTTGCCCCGATGTTGGCTGGTAGAAACGGCAGACCAGGTTGACGAGTGTACTTTTCCCGCTACCGGTAGGGCCGACGATGGCGATGGTTTCACCTTTACGCGCCGTCAGGTTGATGTCGCGGAGGACGGGGACCGTAGCGTTGTATGCGAAGTTGACGTTTACTAGCTCGACTTCGTGAATATCGACAGGCCCGCCGTCTGCAGCTCGGGTTTCGCGTTGAGGTGTAGACCGATGGATACGCACGGCGTTGGATACAGAATCTGAGTCTTTAATCTCGGGTTCAGCATCAATGAGACTCAAGACTCGTTCGGCCGACGCTTGTGCCATCTGCATTTCCGCGAACCAGTACCCCATCACTTCCACAGGGTCGAAGAAATGTCGAGCGAACATCATGAAAGCCACTAACGTCCCAGCCTCGACAATGCCAACCAGCATGTCCGAACCGCCGACCGCGAGTGTGAGTCCAACCGCCAGGCTGCTCATTATTAGAATGATTGGAATATAAATTGCCGACAAGGTGAGGTTTCGGACAGATGCGATGTACATGTCGCCTGTCAGGTGGTGAAATTCGCTTGCATTGGGCGCTTCTCTCGAAAACGTTTTGCTCGTGAGAACCCCCATAATGCCCTGCGTATATGCGCCGGTGATCCTCGAATTGGTACGGCGCACGGCACGCGCACTCCCGAGAATGGTTCGTTGGAATTTTATCGACACCCAAGTAAGGAATGGGACGATGGCCAACACCAACAGTGCCAATTTCCAGTTCATCACAAGCATCGCAACGGTCATACCGAGCATGACCGCGCTACCCCAAATGAGATCGAGCAACCCCCACGCCAGAATGTTCGTGAGGCGTTCACAGTCGGATGTCATACGTGCCATTAACCAGCCGACGGGTCGATAGTCGAAAAATGAAAACGACAAATTCTGCAAGTTCGCGAATGCCGCTTTCCGGATGTCGTAACTCGCGTAGACACGAATTTTCGACGTCATCCATATGAAACTACCAATGGAAACGGCCATGAGGAAACAGGTTCCTAAGTAAACCATTGCCCAGAAAAATAGATCGGCTTCTTGACCGTTTGCGTCGACATCGTCGATTAACCACTTGGTAATAAGGGGATACGCCATCTCCATAAGCGCAGTCACGCTTCCGGCGACTACCATTACCCATAATTCGGCCTTATAGGGGAGCGTAAAGGTGAACAAACGTCGCCAGAGGCTGATTTGCATCGTGGCGCTGGATCGTAGTTCGTCGAAGCCATCGTCATAATTCTCGTCGTCGTAGTTATCCACGGTTCAACCCCTCGAGATCGTTGCGAATCGACTCGTCGAGGGCTCCCTGGATTTCGCATAGACGGCGATACGGACCTTGCTCTTCCGCAAGTTGTTGATGGGATCCCTGCTGGACGATGCGGCCGTTGTCCATGACGAGGATACGGTCAGCGTTTCGCACCGTGGTCAGTCGATGAGCAACGATAAGCGTTGTCCGCCGGCCACGACGCTGTTCCAGTGCCGTTAGGATGCGGTGCTCGGTATCCGTATCGACGGCGGATAGTGAATCATCAAGGACGAGTATGGGCGGATCTTTGAGAAGGGCTCGAGCCAAAGCGACGCGTTGTCGTTGACCACCCGATAGCGTCACGCCTCGTTCGCCGACCATGGTGTCGTAACCGTCGGCGAATTTGGATATTGACTCGTGCAACGAGGCGTCTTGTGCGGCTTGCAGTAAATCCTCGTGCGGCGCAGCAGGCCGTCCGACTCGAAGGTTTGAATCAATCGTTTGTGCGTAAAGGAATGGATCTTGGAGTACCACTCCGATTTGGGCGCGAATCCACTCGCGGTCGATCTCGTTTATCTCCAAGTCGTCGATCTTTATTTGCCCTCTTTGGTAGGGATAGAACCGTAGCAGCACACGGATAAACGTCGTTTTGCCGCAGCCCGGTGGGCCCACCAGCGCGACCGTTTCGCCAGGAGCGACCGATAACGACATGTTCCGAAGAATGCCCTGTCCGTTGGGGTAACTAAAATCTAGGTTCGTAACGGTAATAGCGCCGCGCCCTCGTCCTGTCGCGGGTGTTGGCTCGACACTTTCCTCGGGCGATTTAAGAATATGGTCAACGCGTCCGAGTGCCACAATAGCTTTGCCCGAATCAGTAAGGACGCGCCCGAGGTGGCGAATCGGCCAAATGACCATCGAGACTTGGCTGATAAAGACGAACAGTTCACCGACGGTTAGTGAACCTTCGACCAGGAAGACGCCACCGGCGATCAGTACAATCCCAATCTGGCAGGTCGCTATAAAGTCGCTGGCACACCAGTAGATGGCCATGACCTTATTTAACCGGTAGTAGTTGTCGCGGAATGCTCTATTGCGTTCGCCAAATCGATCGCGTTCGAAGTCATGTCGAGCAAAAGCCCGGACGACTCGGATACCGGTGAGATTTTCTTTTAGCACCGCGGTTAAAACGCCTTCCGATGCATCGGTGATTTCAAACAGTGTCTTGATTCGACGGAAGAACACGAAGGCACCCACACCCAACAAGGGCATGAGGCATATCGACAACCATGCGAGTCGGTAATCACGCCAAAAGAGGATGGGCAACATGGCAAATAAGAGCAGCACGGCCCGACCGATTTCGACGACGTGGGCTTGGAGAAAGACGCGGATAGTTTCAACGTCTGAAGTGCAGCGCTGGACTAAATCGCCACTGTCGGCGGCGTCAAAAAAAGCTGCCGGCAGTCGGTGGAGGTGTCCGAAAAGTTCGTCCCGCAGTCGTTGTGCCAAGGCTTCAGAAGCGATCGCCGCCCAGCGGCTTTTGAGAAAACTAAATACCCCTGCGAGGAGAGTTAGGACGACTCCGGCAGCAGCCGACAGCCATAGATACCAAGCAAACGAGTCTGATCCGCTCAACTCGCGGGTGAGCGAAACGAGGACATTGGTACCGAGGCTGAAATCCCGATAGACGACGACATCAAGCGCATACATGCCGACCAACGGGGCGGCAATGGCAAAGACGCTCGCCAGTCCCATAGCGACTAGAGCGAGGGAGTAGCGAGTGCGTTGTCCTTGGGTAATGACCCAGAGACTATTGCGACTGGTCTTACTCACGGTGTTATTCACGATATCCTGATATCCATCTTGGAGTATTTCCGATTACTTCAGATGTTCTAAGAACCGGCGTTGACGTATTCGGTTTCGACTACCTTGAAGCTCATCGATGACTGATCCAATGCAGCCATTGTCTCATCCGAAAGTCGTAAGTGGGTGGCATCTGCCCTTACTTGATTCCATGTTGGATCCACGGGTATCCACAAGCCGTCCACCGCTATCTCGTTCCACGCGTGTTTGGCGAAGACTCCGTTGTCCGCATCGTAGGCGAGACCCACGATAGTTTTAGCAGGGAGCCGAGCGGCACGAGCTAGCGTGGTAAACAGCTCCGCAAACTCGGAACAGTCCCCACGACGGCGGCTGAGCGTCTCGGAGACGCTCTGGATGTGCTGGAGGTCTTCATAGACTAGGTAGTCGTGAACAAAATGAATCAAAGCCTCGGCGCGTTTTATTGGTGATGTTGTCTCTTGGGCCACAGCGTTGGCGAGAGCTGTGATCAATTCGTCCGAGACAGGATGCTGTAGTGTTTCCCGAAGAAACGAAGCTAGCGTATTGGGATCGACTTTGATGTGCGAGACGCTGGTACCAACAAGCAAGGTTTCGTCGTCCCAAGGCATTTTCCCAAATGGCTTCAATACAAGCCGTGAGAGTTTCGTCGGGTTGTGTAGCGGCTCTGCCGTAGAAATTGAAAAGTCTGGGTGGTGAGGAGAATTTGCTCGTTGACGCCAAATCGATGCCGCTGCTTCATCGGTGACTCGGTCGAGAAAAAAGTGTCGATCCACCATTGCTTTGGCCATGAACTTGGGATCAAGTTGAATTTCGGCGAATCCGAGCTCGTTCGCGGACCGCACAATGTAACCTTGATTATTTCGTTCGACGATAGACCAGACTTTGGTTGCAATATCCAACCTTTCGAAATCGATGTGCTTGGTCTTTCGAGACAGCTTTGGCGCGGGCGAGTCACTCATCAACCACATCTCAATATCGAGGTGATCGGTTAGACGATAATCGGTCGTTAGCGGCAACCGTGCCCCCGTCGGTGCGACGGCGTAGAGCTCGCCTCGGTCTCTCAAGACACGCGCGGTAAGGACGTCGTTATGACCCGGACCACGGCGTTGAGTATGGGTCGCACGGATGAGCTGATAAGGCGGTTCAGCAGCAAACACATGGACTTCTTCGATGTGCGTCACAAACTTACTATCTAAACGGAATCGCATTTCGGTCACGAATCGAATCGTCCGATCGAGGAGAACCGCGGTTCGATATTGTCCGACAGCTTGTTGGTTTAACGACACGCGGTACCAGTGTTCGCCCTCCATTTGTTGGATCATCTCCACGAGCGATTGGCGAGCGTTTTGTTGGTACAACCAAGTTGCGGTCACCGCGATCAGTGTGGTCAGGCACACCAGGCCCCATCGTTTTCGTGTTTCTTTGACGTCCATCGCCAGGAAGTAGTCTATTGCGATAACGGGGGAAGTTTACGGGGAGGTAGGTTGAATTGCGCGCCGCCGTATCGAAACTGCAAGACATTGTGGGTGGACGAATCGTGCTCCTGAATATGCGTGGACGCGCTGAGACCGTTGATTCTCTATACAGTAAAATAACGTATGACCGCTGATTTACGCGACTTCATACGCAACCGCATACGTCGGGATCTCGACGAAGGTGCCCTCGAGCAAGGCGTGGTAACACGGTTTCCCCCAGAGCCTAACGGCCATCTGCATATCGGCCATGCGAAGTCCATTTGTCTCAATTTTGGTGTTGCGCGGGAGTTCGGAGGCAAAACCTACCTGCGATTTGATGACACCAATCCGAGCAAAGAGAGTGAAGAGTTCGTTCGATCGATCCAGGACGACATAAATTGGCTTGGATTTGATTGGGGTGAGAATTTGACGTTTGCGTCAGATTACTTTGATCAATTGTTCGAATTTGCGAAACAGCTGATTGTTGATGGTAAGGCTTTTGTTTGCAGCCAGAGCGCAGACGAAGTGAGGCAAAACCGAGGAACTCTCACAGAGCCCGGGAGGGATAGTCCGTTCCGTAATCGCACAGTTGCCGACAATGTTGATCTATTCGAGCGTATGCGTGCCGGCGAATTCGGGGATGGTGCTCACGTGTTGCGTGCGCGCATCGATATGGCGTCACCCAATATCAACCTCCGAGACCCCGTGTTATATCGAATCATGCATGAGAGTCACCACCGAACCGGTGATCGCTGGTGCATTTATCCGATGTACGACTTCACCCATTGCATTTGCGACGCTCTTGAAGGTATCTCTCATTCTCTTTGTACGTTGGAATTTGAAGACCATCGGCCTCTCTATGACTGGGTCTTAGAAAACATCAACATCAATTTTCATCCCCCTCAAATCGAATTTTCACGCTTGGGTCTTGAGTACAACGTGATGTCGAAACGCGTCCTGGCGGAGTTGGTAGACACAGGAAAAGTTGATGGATGGAGCGATCCACGACTACCGACACTTGCCGGGCTGCGTCGACGCGGTGTACCCGCGAGCGCGATTCGCGATTTTTGTCAGCGCGTTGGAGTAACGAAACAGGACAACCTGGTTGAAGTAAAGCTGCTTGAGTTCTGTATCCGCCAGGCTTTAGAGGCGAAAACACCGCGAGTCATGGCGGTGTTGGAACCGTTGCGCGTGACGGTAACGAATTTTGAGGGCGAGGACGAAGTACTCGATGCTCCCTGGCATCCCCAGCAACCTGAAATGGGGATTCGCAAGCTAGTATTTGGCCGGGAGCTATTTATTGAGAGGTCTGATTTTAATGACGATCCGCCGGATAAATTCAAACGGCTTTCCCCCGGCACAATGGTTCGGCTTCGTTACGCGTACATCATTCGCTGCGACGAGGTGGTTAGGAGCGCCTCGGGGGAAATAGAATCCATCCAGGTAACGTACTTCCCTGATTCGCGAAGCGGTGACGATACCAGTGGCCTGAAACCAAAGGGCGTGATTCATTTCGTTGCGGCTTCTAACGCCCGTCGGGTTAGGGTCCAATCGTTCGGCTATCTTTTCAGCACGCCGAATCCGAAGGACATAAACCGAGATTTCAACGACAACTCGGTCACCTCGACCGATGGCTTTGTTGAAAGCGGTATCGCCCAAGCGCCAGACGCCCACGTTCAGTTCGAACGAACAGGCTATTTCTACCGTGACTCATCGAGTACCGAAGGACTGGAAAGCGACGCTACCGACGACTCCTTGATATTTAATCGAACGGTTTCGCTACGCGACAGTTGGAAGCCGTGATTATGAATCCTCGAGTTTGCGGTCAACCAACACGAGTTTTGCAGGAATATCGTTAGGATGGCGGACGGCCCACTAACTCACCTGCGGGTACTCGAACTGGGCACGCTAATTGCGGGGCCTTTCTGTGGCCAATTGTTTGGTGATATGGGTGCCGACGTCATTAAGATCGAGGCACCGGGTATCGGCGATCCCATGCGTTCATGGGGCAGGGGGCTTCCGGTCTGGTGGCCGGTGATCGCTCGGAATAAGCGCTGCATTACCCTGAATCTCCGGGTTCCGGCAGGGCAGGAGCTGCTGAAGCGATTGCTCCAGGATTCGGATGTCCTAATTGAGAACTTTCGTCCCGGCACGATGGAGAAATGGGGACTCGACTATGAAACCTTGTCTGTCATTAATCCCGGGCTCGTCATGGTTCGGGTTTCGGGGTTTGGTCAATCAGGGCCCTACTCATCGAGGGCAGGCTATGGATCCATTGGCGAGGCTATGGGGGGTATTCGCTACCTCGCGGGCGATCCGGACCGCCCACCCAGCCGTGTCGGCCTTTCGATTGGCGACTCCCTGGCCGCGACGTTTGCTTGTGTCGGCGCCCTTGCCGCGTTGCACGAAAGAGATCGAACTGGACACGGCCAAGTGGTTGATTCCGCTATCTACGAAGCCGTGCTCGCCGTGATGGAATCAACGGTCCCAGAATACACAGAAGGAGGTGAGATTCGAGAAAGAAGTGGCGCTATATTGCCGAAAACCGCTCCTTCCAATGTCTATCCGACCGCCGATGACGATTCCATCGTGATGGGTGCCAATCA
>CETA01012775.1_pt1 | contig 20019 bp, 19 predicted proteins | sample 531251 | NCBI WGS metagenome assembly CETA01 (sample SAMEA2622362, study PRJEB7988) | marine metagenome | biome: marine biome (ENVO:00000447); feature: mesopelagic zone (ENVO:00000213); material: "saline water (ENVO:00002010), including plankton (ENVO:xxxxxxxx)" | depth 380 m
TTCGTAATGATGGGGTCAGGTGTTCGAGTCACCTAAGCGGCACCACCACTCTCAGCTTAATGGCGCGCTGCCCTAGGACTTAAGAGCGTTCGACTGGAAGCGCATGATGGACCCAAGTGGGTGTGCGTTGGGAAGTGTCTTGTTAAATTTGACCGCCCACGCCCTTGAATTTCGCGACAAAATCGGACACGCGTTCGAACACCGTGGCCTTTTTGTCTAGGTAGGCTGGGTTAAGGGGGCTCATCTTCGGCAGGATGTCATTCAGATCATTGCCATTCTCGCTTGCAAACTCCCGTTTGATTGAGTTGGCGACATAGCGCCGCGCCGCTTCGGGCTTGAGGCTCTCCTCCTCAACAAGTTCTTCGAACTCGCGCCGCTGCTCGTCTTGGGCGAACTCGAAGAATGCCTCAATTACGCCTTCCTTACCTTCGATCTTGTCGAGGTTCGTGCGATTGATAAAATCGACGATCAGGCTCTCTTTGGCTCGATTGCCTAAGCTTGCACGTATGACCCGCCTCGCCTCGTCGATCAGTGCGTCCTTATCGTTCGTCTCGCGATTCTTCTCGAAGATCAGCTCCAGAATATAGTCGAGATTGATCTCCTGAGATTTCAGAAGGTCGACCTCAAAGACAACGTCGTCCCAATCGAGGGTGGATTCCTCGGTTGCGTTGGTCTCCCTCTCACGCCTCAGCCAATCCCGAATATCGTTGTAGGTCGACTTGTAGTCCTGGATCCGTCGCTCGGCTGGTAGCGTTACAGATGCCAGTTCCGCAACTTGCTCATCGTCCAAGTGATGCTGCGCCTTGAACGCCTCCACTGCCTCTGGGTCGCTTTTGTCGACATCCTGCAAAGCTCTGAGCGCGACAAACTCATCGAAGTTCTGAAGCACATTCTCAGCCTTGAGAAACTCGCCAAACAGCTTCGCGAACTCCTTCTTGTCAGCTTCTTTCACAACCTCGCTTGGCTCAGGGAAGCGTTGCTTCAGCTCCGCAACGATCGTTTTGAAGCCCCGGCTGGCCGCTCCCGATGCAATGTCGGAAAAGCCCTCCATGTATTCCTTGAAGCTCTTCTCCAGTACCACGTTCTTCGTATGGCTGTCGCCGAACAAGGTGATTGCGTCGATGGTCGCCTGTTCAAGATCGCGGAACGCGACGATGTTACCAAAGGTCTTGGTCGCATCGAAAATGCGATTGGTGCGCGAATAGGCTTGGATCAAGCCGTGAAACCGCAAGTTCTTGTCGACGAAGAGTGTGTTGAGTGAAGGGGCATCAAAGCCGGTCAGGAACATACCCACCACGATGAGGAGATCGACTTCCTTCGACTTCACCCGTTTGGCGAGGTCTCGGTAGTAGTTTTGGAAACCGTTTCCATCGGTGCTGAAGCTAGTACCGAACATCGAGTTATAGTCGCGGATCACCGCGTTCAGGAACTCCTTGCCCGTGCTGTCCATCGCGGAGACTTCGAAGCTCTCATCGCGGATTTCGCCACTGGCGTTCTGCTCTTCATTCGCCGCGAAGGAGAAAATGGTTGCGATCTTGAGCGGCTTTTCGCTGTCCTTCTGGAGCGCGTTCAATGTCTCGTAGTAGAGCTTGGCTGCATCGACGCTGCTCACCGCAAACATCGCGTTGAAGCCCGCGCCGCCAGGATTGGTGCGGTGCGTCTTCTGGCGGAAATTGTCCAAGATGTATTGGGAGACTTCCCTGATCCGCTCAGGGTGCAGCAAGGCCCTCTTGTTCTCCGGCGCACTCAGCTTCGCTTCGTCCTGCTCGGTTTCGATTTGCCGGAACTGCGGGCGAACGTCGTTGTAATCGACCTTGAACTTCAGAACTTTTTCGTCCCGGATTGCGTCGGTGATCACATAAGAATGAAGCTCGCTGCCAAAGACACCAGCGGTCGTTTCTGATCCCGAAGCGTTCTCAGGAAAGATCGGCGTGCCGGTGAAGCCAAACTGGTAGAAGCGCTTGAACTTCCTTTTGAGATTGCGCTGCGCCTCACCGAACTGGCTTCGGTGGCATTCGTCAAAAATGAAAACCACGTGCTCGTCATAGACAGGAAGATCGCCTTCGCTCTTCATCAGATTGTTGAGCTTCTGGATCGTGGTGACGATGATCTTTTGATCGTTCTTGGCCAGGTTGCGCTTCAGCGCCGCCGTGTTGATCGAACCGTTCACGCTGTCGGGGGAGAAGCGTTGGTATTCCTTCATCGTCTGGTAATCGAGGTCTTTGCGGTCGACTACGAAGAACACCCTGTCGATGAAGTCCAGCTCGGTCGCCAGCCGCGCTGCCTTGAAACTGGTCAGCGTCTTACCTGATCCGGTCGTGTGCCAGATGAAGCCCCCGCTATCGGGCTTGCTCCAGTTCTTGGCATTGTGGGAGCTTTTGATCTTCCAGAGTATGCGCTCTGTCGCTGCGATCTGGTAAGGGCGCATTACCAGCAGGGTGTTGCTCACATCGAAGACCGAATAATGCAGCAGCACATTCAACAGCGTGTGCTTTTGCAGGAAGGTTGCGGTGAAGTCTTTCAGGTCTTTGATTAGCCCGTTGTCGGCCTTCGCCCAGTTCATGGTGAAGTCGAAGCTGTTTTTGTCGCGCTTGGTCGTGTTGGCGAAATAGCGCGTGTCGGTGCCGTTCGAGATCACGAAGAGCTGGATGAACTTGTAGAGCGAAGCCTCGCTGTTGAAGCTTTCTTTGCTGTAGCGGTGGATTTGATTGAACGCCTCGCGGATCGCCATACCGCGCTTCTTCAGCTCGATTTGCACCAAGGGCAGGCCATTGACGAGGATCGTCACGTCATAGCGATTGAGGTGAGTTCCCGACTGCTCGAACTGCTTGATGACCTGCACTTTGTTGCGAGCGATGTTGCCTTTATCGAACAGGTAGATGTTCTGGATGCGGCCATCGTCGAAGACGAAATCGTGGATGTAGTCGTCATGCACCTTGCGGGTCTTATCGATGATCCCGTCGCTCGGACTGTTCAGATAGGTAGCAACGAAACGCGCCCATTCTGCATCTGAGAATGCGACGCTGTTGAGGTCTTCAAGCCGCTCGCGCACATTGGCCAGCAGGGCTTCGGGCGAAGCGAGCGCGGGGAGGAACTCATAGCCCTGATTGCGCAAGTCTTGGATCAGCTCGCGCTCAAGCTCGGCCTCGCTCTGGTAGTGATCAGCGCCCTGTTCGGCCTTAGTATATTTGTCGAGAACAATGAAGTTCTTGGATTCAGCTATCGGCTTGGTCTGCTCAACCATCTTAGGCTACCTGCTGTCTGTAGCCATAGTTGTTCATCAGGTTTTCGAACAGCAGATTGACCGTTTGCTTTTCTTGCGCTGTCGGCTCGCGAACCTGCTCGCCTGACAAGGTAGAATGGCTGGAGAACTGCATCACGCGGTTGAGGTAGCCTTCCCTCGCTCCGGGTGCATCAATGTCCTGCACAGTGTTCAGCAACTCGCCCCAATTTTGATAGCCCAGGAAGGCTGCTGTCTTTTCATAAAGGTTGCGGAGAAACATGAAATGGAAGCGCTCAATCTTGTCTGCCGCAATAGCCTCCTCCAGAACTTTTCTCAGATAAAGGTGATAGGAGAAGCTCCGATTGGAATCGCCTTGCTTGGCATCGAGCTTGAACGTCCCATCGTCCAGCCGCTCAAGCATATAGCAGGATTTATTTTTCAGTTCGTTATAGAGAACGTTGTAGAACAACGGACTGTGTGTGGTGACGATAAACTTCAGGCCGTTGCTGCTCTCGCTCCTCTTGATCAGACCAGCCACGTCGACCGCAAGTTCGATTAGGTGGTTTTCATCCAGCGAAGTCACCGGGTCATCGATGAAAACATATTCGAGATCATTGAATTGCTGGGTTTCGCGATCTTCGACCTCGACGACATTGCGAACGCTGATCACCTGATCGAGCAAGCTGTAGAATACGCTCCAGATGAAATTGCTTTCCTCGCCCTTGGAAATCTTGAGAGTCTCAATTCCCTCGTCATCACCGCGTTCGAGAGAGAAGGTGACCTCGGAGAAGTCAGGGCTGAAGCGGGGGGTGAGGTTGCGCTGCGTATAGCGCTGGAATGTGGTGGTCACATTGAAATCGAGGCCTAGCTCCTCGAAGGCCGACTTCGTGAATGCGTTACGATGGATTTTTAGCTTACGTTCGGTGTCAGCTTCCAGGTCATTGTCCCAGAAGAAAAGATCTTCGGTGAAGGCGTTGTAATATAGAACCTTCGGGCGATGATCGTCGGCACGGTCGTCGGTCTTGGGGTCAATCAACTGTTTTACAGCACTCGACAAGCGGGTTTTGCCATTGGCATTGAAGGCGTAGATCAGTTGAACCTTCGGAACTGGCTTATTTTCGTCGACCTCCTTGGGCGCAATCTGCCTAGTCTCTTTGGTGACGATTTTCCGTGTGACGACAGGCGAGCTGAGCTGCCTAGCAATCTCTATGAGGGTCAGGCTCATGCCTCAACCGTCTCGGCTGGTTTGGAGGAACTCAGGAGCATGTCGCGGTAATATTCATATTGCTTTTGCCGCAGTTCGATTTCGCGGGGCAGGTTTTCGCTGAGAGATGTAGTCAATGAAGTTAAGCTGTCCAGAGTTCGAACAATCTCCTCCTGTATCGCCAGAGACCTATCGAGATCGTCGGGAGAGGGAATAGGCACGAGATAGGCACCCAGCCATTTCGTACTCATGTTTTGCTGTCCGGCACCAGTCGCGTTATCCATAGCATCTTGCTCGAAAGAAGAACGATCGAAGAAATGGAATAAATATCGTGTAAGAACCAGATCGCGATTGGGTCGAATGCAGGCAACTCTCTGGTTCAACGCAGCGGGCAAGTCGGCATCAGAGAGCATTGCCACTCTTCCGCAATTTCCGGTTAGAGACATTACTAGGTCATCAGCTTTCAGCATGTATCGCCGAATCTCGGCCTCAGATTCCCCAGGGTAAAACTTCAGGTTTTTGTCAGACATTTTTCCTTTTTGAACGTCAGAAATCCGAACCACTCTGATGCCAGTTTCGCTATACATGGCACTCTTGAAGGCAAAGCCATTCAAGATTTGAGCGACTGAGCCAAGTGGCATCCACTCAACCTCGCCATCTTCGAAGTTCAGGAGTTGGTCGCGGTAGTGGTTGTATTGATCCGTGCGTAGCCCAATTTCGGCGGTCAGCTCGGCGGTCAGCTCGGCGGTCAGCTCGGCGAAGCTGTCCAAAATCCGCACAATCTCCCCCTGTATCGCCAGCGACTTCTCCGGCTCCTCCGGGCAGGGGATTGGGACTTCAATCTTCGCTAGATCGCCGCTCGAAACTCGTCGAACTTTGGCCCCGGTGATGTATTTGCGCTTCTGCTTTTGAAAGGCTTCAGCGAGAATGAAGTGAGCTAGATACTTGGCGTTTTGCTTGTGCTTAAGGAGCATCATATCGCCTGAAATAGCGACATCTGGACCATACCAAGCAAGCGGCTTCACAACGTCCTCATCGTTCTCTGATGTGGTCGCAAGAAGCAGGTCGTTCGCGGTTGCTTGCTTAAGCTTGGCAAACATTTCGGCGCTCACATGGCTAAAGGTCTTGCGGGCCTCATGACCATACTTGGTATATATCTGACCGTAATGGATTGCAGGCAAACCTTCGTCCAGAAGGTCCTTTTTTTGAAGGCCATTGCCACGAACAAATTCGCCAAGATCGCCGAGCGGTTTCCACTCAACCTCAGCCCCGTCCAGCAGCTTCTCAAGGAAGCCCAGATCGCTCACGCCTCAATCTCCGCGACAATCGCATCAATATCGCTGCGCAGCTTGTGGATCTTCTCAACCGTGGTTTTCAGCTCGGCATTGAGCTGGGTAATGTTGACCACTTCGCGCGTGTCCTTCGGCTCGACATAGGCGCTGACCGAGAGGTTGTAATCCGCATCGATCACCTTTTGCTGGTCAACTGTCTCGGCAATGTGCGGTTCATTCTCCTTGCTCGCAAACAACGCCAAAATGCGCGCGACGTGCTCGTCGCTCATCTCATTGGTGTTGGTCTTCTTGTCGAAGAACTCTTCACCCGTGGCATCGATAAACTGCACCCGCGTATCCGGCTTGTTCTTCGCCAGCACCAGAATATTGACCGCAATCGTGGTGCCGAAAAACAGATTGGGCGCGAGCGCAATCACGCTCTCGACGACATTGCTGTCGACCAGATATTTGCGGATTTTCTGCTCTGCCCCGCCGCGATAGAAAATTCCCGGAAAGCAGACAATGGCTGCGCGCCCCTTGCCCGAAAGATAGTGCAGCGCGTGCAGCACAAAGGCGAAGTCTGCCTTGGACTTGGGAGCCAGCACGCCAGCCGGGGCAAAGCGATCATCATTGATCAGTGTGGGGTCTTCGTCCCCCTTCCAGCGCGCCGAATAGGGTGGATTTGAGACGATGGCATCAAAACCGCGGCTCACGTGTTCCAGAAAATGTGGCTCTTCCAGCGTGTTGCCGTTCTGGATGTTGAACTTGTCGTAATTGATATCGTGCAAGAACATATTCATGCGGGCGAGGTTGTAGGTGGTGTAATTGATCTCCTGCCCGAAATACCCCTCTTCGATCAGATGGTCACTCACGTGCTTGCGTGCCTGTAACAGCAGTGAGCCTGATCCGGCGGCTGGATCGTAAATCTTGTTGACGCTGCTCTGCCCGTGAACGGCCAGTTGCGCGATCAGTTTGGAGACGTGCTGAGGGGTAAAGAACTCGCCGCCCGATTTGCCCGCATTAGCTGCGTAGTTGGAAATTAGGAATTCATAGGCATCGCCGAACAGATCGCCGTGGTTTTCCTCGAACCTGAGCGGCAGGCTCGCCACGCCGTTGAGAACCTTGGCCAAGCGCGCGTTCTTGTCTTTGACCGTACTGCCCAGCCGGTTGCTGGTGGTGTCGAAGTCAGAGAACAGACCCTTGATGTCCTCTTCGGACGGGTGGCCATTGGCGGAGCCTTCAATCTCTTTGAAAATCGCGGCCAGATCGGTGTTGAGGCTTTCGTTGCTGTTGGCGTTCGCCACGACATTGGCGAAGAGCTGGCTGGGCCCGATGAAATAGCCCTTGGTCTTGATCGCGTCCGCCTTCACCGCATCGGGAATGGCGCCGTCGGACATAGCGGCATAGTCGACGCTCTCGTCGCCGGCTTCGATGTAGGCAGTGAAGTTCTCGCTGATGAAGCGGTAAAACAGCGCACCCAAGACAAACTGCTTGAAATCCCACCCGTCGACCGCGCCCCTCACATCGTTGGCAATTGCCCAAATCTTCCGATGCAAAGCTTCGCGCTGCTGCTGGTTCGTCATATTCAACCCCAAGTGACAAGTTTACTGTCTCTGGCGGAGAGGAAATCGAATGTCGAGTTGCGTGGAATGGGACAGCTGCGTTGTCATCAGGCGATTAGCAGCTCTCACCCAGTCCTAGGTTCTGCAGAAATATCGGCATCTTTCATGAAAGGTTGTTAGGCGAGCAGGTGACTGAAATTGCACTCAAGCGCTTTGGCAATCAGTTCGACTACCGGGACTATGGGCTTTTTCACCTCGCGCTAGATTCTAGTGACTTAAGTTCGATCCAGGCCTGCTTCCAACGCCAACGTTTCGTGCGACGAGCCGAGCTCTTTCTCCTAACGGCTACAAGCATAGAAGCTATGCCCGACCAGCCGTTCGATGAAGCTCTGTAGGGCGAGTTGACGACCTCTAGTTTGCTTACTTATAAACGGTCATACCGTCGCATGCATCCAAGAGACTGCGCACCAATTTGTCGTCCATGTCGCCGGATTTGGTGTAAACTTTCAAATGGGTCCCGCGCTGCACAGAATTCATCAGAATGACGATTTTTGGCGTGTGTCCATAACCTAGCATCATCACATTCTCGCCGCTGTTCCGGAGTGGAACCGGTACTGCGCCACCGATTTGAGTTATGGCGTTGGCGACACACACTTCTAGATCGGCTGGCTGCTTTGTGCTGGCCAGTTCGGCCCGCACGCCTTTAGCGATCGTTTCGTCGATTTCTTCAGCCTTTGCTCCAGTGCTGAATGCAAGCACTATCGTAACCAGACACAACCAGATTCTCATTAAGACACCCCCTCGTTTCTCAAATTCTAGCTTATTCAAGAATTAAGTGAATGAAAGCTCTACATGGGTAAGTAAGAGATGACGTGATGTAACCCGTAGCTTCTCAAGGCGGGTGGGGGCAGCTTTGTTACACACGAGGCCAGTTGGAGCGATTTGCTGAAGGTGCCCAAGGGCCTCACATCGCCTCAAAGTAATCATCATCCAACCGCTTCACCTGGACGGTGCGGCTGACTCGGACGCCCACGCCGAATTCGATCATCAGCTCAGCCAAACGAGTTCCATCAATAAGGATGATGCGTTGCTGCAATCCCGCCGCGTAGTCTCTTGCATGTTGACTAAAGGACGACGTGGTAACGAAAACACCCTTCGACGCTCCAAATCCAACCAAACTGCCTACGAAGCCTTGGATAGCGGGGCGGCCAATCGTCGAATCTACGGCATAACGCTTCGCCTGGACATAGATGCGGTCGAGGCCAAGCCGATCTTCATCAACAATGCCGTCTATGCCTCCATCACCGCTTTTCCCAAGGCGAAGTGCGGCATTTTCGTGAGAACCTCCATATCCCATCGCGAGTAGAAGGTCGACGATCAGCGCTTCGAAGAAGGTAGGCGTTTGATCCAAAATTCGAACCAGCAGGTCAGCTTTCAGGGCCTCATTGATGGTCCGCTGGGCAACATCGATCTGCTCTTCTGGCGTGGCCTTTGTGGTAGCTTTGCCGACCGCCGTCGGGCTCGTGGTTTCCTCCGAGCTGGCGTCGCCTTCGTAGAAAGCCTCAAACGCCGGATAGGACCTCAGTAAATCAACGTTGATCCCGATAGGGTTTGTATCGAGTAACGCCTCACCTTCATCTGTGGCGACGAAAGTACCTCTCTTGGGGCTACGGACTAAGCCCGCTTTGCTCATGTAGAACTTTGCCCAGTGGATGCGATTGTGCAGAATTCTCTGCTTGCCGCTTGGGAGGAGTTCGTCGCGCTCGTCCTCACTCAGGCCGAGCTCGTCAGCTATCTCGTTTGCCGCAATGGGCACGCGGGTTTCGCCCAGTGCCGCCAACTTCAAGACAGGAAGCATCAACGATTGGTAGTCGGGTATCGCCATCTTTGCAGCTAATCCTACTGCCGTCAGACTTGCAAGGCGCCGAACCGCGTAAATGCCGGTATCTTATATGAAGGCCCTTCAATCCAGAAGGTCTCCCAAACCGCAATTTAGCGCTTTGGCGATCCGCTCGACGACGGTGATTGTGGGGTTTTTCACCTTGCGCTCGATCCCACTGACATAGGTTCGATCGAGGTCCGCCTCCAACGCCAATGTCTCCTGCGACCAGCCGCGCTCTTTCCTGAGCGTCTTCATATTGATGGCGAGACGGCTGCGGACATCCATTCACCAACCTGAACCGGAATGTGGTCTATATGACTACGGACTATGAATCTCATTTTTATTTGCTTTTGCGCCTGCAATGGCAAAACGATCTCTCACAACAGGAGGAAACATGATTGACGAAGACAACTTGAGAAGCATCGAAAAGCTTCATGCAATGCGAGCCGAAGGCATACTATCGGACGAAGAATTCGAGGATGCTAAGCGCAAAATTTTGAACGGCCAGCCGAGCCGCGCGAGAACGACAGCTCCGACAGCAAAGCTCGTTCATGAACCCGCTGATACCGACTACCTCGCTTGGGCTTCTCTGCCATTGCGACGTTACGCTCAATTCACGGGTCGATCGGGTCGCAAAGAATTCTGGCTGTTCCTGCTCGCGGTAAACTTGGTCGCAGCAGCACTCGCGATCGTCTGGACGGCAGATACTAACTTCATCGGATATACGGGTACGATAGGAAATATGGCGTTTGCCATCCTGATTATAGGGTTTCTGGCTATTCTCGTGCCTTACCTTGCGGTCCAAGTACGCCGCTTCCACGACCAAGACCGATCGGGCTGGTTCGCCTTGCTCAATCTCATCCCCTACATCGGACCCGTCATCGTCCTGGTGATGATGACCCTCCCCGGTACGGAGGGGGAAAATCAATACGGTTCCGATCCAGCCGAACTCTAAGAACCTACGCACTCCCGCCAACAAGGCCTCCGGAGAAATCCGGGGGCCTTTTTTATTTGGAGAAGCCCCATGCTCTTTATCTCAACAGCTGAAACACTTTCGCATGTGATGAATGCCGGATGCGATCCCGGTCTGCGACAAATCTTGGAACGCTACAGCGAACACCTAGACGAGGACCCGATCGCAGAGCTTTTTATCCTGCAACCCGGCGACAGCCGATCCAACCTCGCTCGATGCCGGGGGCGCCCATTTGAGCTTTGGGAGTTCATCCTGGAGCAGGGCGGCTGGTTCGAGGCAGCCTTCGTCCTAAGCGACGATGGCTTCGGCCACATCGTGCTGATCCCCGATACTTCCGGGGTGGATCAGAATTTACTCAGCCTCTGTCGCGACAACGCTATTCGCGACAACTGAGCCATCAAAACCAATCATCCGCAACGCGTCCTCACTCCGAGGGCGCTTTTTTTATGCCCGAAAGGAATTTCACATGCTTAACCTTCCGACTATCGCCGAGCTCCAGGTTGCTGTCGGGGCAACTACCGATCCTGCACTCAAACGGCTCCTGGCCGATCGACTGGCTGACACGATAAATTGCGGCCTGCAAGAGTTAACACACGTCCTTGTCGTCGAGGTCGGAGACAGCGAACAAGCCATTGTCGATGCTGTTGGCTTCTCCCCGCTCGTATCTCGAATTGATGGGGTGAGGAATTCTCCCGATTGGGACTGGATTGAGCGGCACGACGGTTGGTGGGAGCTGCTCTACACCGTGGGCAACGATGGTTTTGCCTACATCCTTCTCGTCGAGGATGCCGAGAGATCGCCGCTCGCCAAGTTCTGTCGCAGCGAAGGACCGAGCCGATGAGGTTGCTGGGTCAAATAGTGCTCGCTTGCCTGTTGCTCGCGGCGCTGCGGTGGCTCGCAGCCATTATGGCAGTTGCGACCCTCATTGGCATTCTAGCAGCGCTTATTCGTTCTCCAATTCAAACCCTATCGGTAGCGTTTGCCATCATGATGCTGATGGCATTTGCATCACACCCAGCGCTTGGCCTTTGTGTAACCCTCTTGTCCCTAGGAGCAGCACGTTTGGCAGGACGGTAGGACCATCGTTAGCAAGTTGGGCGTACCAACTGTTGACCGCTCGGTTAGTTCGCGACTGAGATCGCCTTCAAAAGCTCTTCGTCAGTACGATTTCGACGAGCGAATTTTACCAGCAGAAATACTTCTGCTTCCGTCAGTGTGATCTCTGCCATCGGCTCGACATCTTCCTGGCTTTTCCAAGGAAATCGAATGTGCACAAGGCGGCCGCGCTTGGTTACATAAAGCTTCCGTTTCGTACGCGATGGCAGATTTTCGACGAAATTTCTTTCGGTCAGTCTCCCGCTGAACTTCTCGAGAACATCCCATTTCCCAACCCACGCAAACAATTGAATATGCATAGCGCCTCAGAACATAAAGTGAACTACGTAAATCAGGATTCTCGTCAAATACCAGCAACATACGAACCTGTTTGTTTAACCCTACCACGGTAGGGCGTCCAATAAAGGCGAAACTACATCGTCACTCCGTGTTCGCGGATGACACTATCAACCAACCAGCCTCCGATCGGCGGCCAATCACGAGAACCTACAATGAATACGAATATCACTCCCGCTCAAGGTTTTGACATGTTCCAGCGAGCTCACGACCTCTCCCTAGACTTCCTTCGAATGGGCTATGAAGGCGCGATCAGCTTCGCAAAAGCGGCTATCGCTCTCGGCTACACCCGTGACGAAGAGATTATTGCGGAGGCGTGCGCCATCGCAGGAGATCACGTTGAAGGGCTTTTCGACAGCATGCTGATGGAAGGCGAAAACATCCACTGGCGTCGCTGTCGCGATCGGCAGCTCGCGCTGATCTAAGTCGGTGAGGAAAACAGCCGTTACGTCTGGAGGGCTCGAAGGCTCTCCAGACAACACACGATGTCTGGCTCAAGTGGGCAAACTCGATCGGAGCACGTTCCCCGATCAACCGAAATCGCCTCGTGGTGCAATCCCCGCAACCCTTGAAAACTTTGCGTATCTGCTCAAGGCAAACAACATATCGGTCTGCTTCAACGTGATCAAAAAGCGGGCCGAGGTGACGATACCCCGTCTTGCTGTGGGGACGCAAAACCGCGATGCCGTGATACTCTCTCATCTTGAGAGCCTCGTCATTCGAAACGATATGAATCCGGGTCAGGCCCGTAGCTACCTTCTGGCGCTCGCTGACACCAAGCCTTTCGATCCCTTCGCCGACTGGATTGGCAGCAAGGCATGGGATGGCGAACCTAGGCTGTCGGAAATCTGCGCTACGATAGAACCGGAAGAAGGCTACGATCCAGCGTTTCGGGATGTCCTCGTGACTAAATGGTTGTTGAGCATCGTCGCCGCATCCTCCCAGTATAGGGGCTTTCGGGCACGCGGCGTGCTTACGCTACAGGGCGGTCAAGGGGTCGGAAAAACAACCTGGCTGTCGAAGCTAGTTACACCGCAAGCTCTCAGCGACGATGTCATCAAGCTCGGCCATAGTTGGGATGGGGGAAACAAGGATGCCAAGCTCGGGGCACTGCGTCACCGGATCGTCGAGCTCGGGGAGCTTGAAGCCTCATTCCGCAAGGAAATGGCCGGGCTTAAAGCCTTCATCACCGAAACCAGCGACAAAATCCGACCGCCGTATGGCAGGGTTGAAGCGGAGTATCCACGTTCGACAATCTTCGCTGCCACGGTCAACGATCGCCAATTCCTACTCGATACGACGGGCAACAGCCGCTTTTGGACCATACCGGTCAAGCGGATCGATTATCGTCATACCGTCGATATTCAGCAGGTGTTCGCGGAGCTTAAACAGCGCTTCGAAGCCGGTGAACAGTGGTGGTTATCCAATGAAGAAGAGGCAACGCTCGCGACGATCAATCGCCAGCATCGCCTCATCAGCGCTGTTGAAAGCAAGATCGAGGAAGCGCTCGATCTTGAACTCATCGGCGACATTTGCCTCCCCCGGATGACTGCAAACCAGGTCCTTCAGAAGATCGGGATCGAGAAGCCGACAAATGCCCAATCTAAGGAGGCGAACGTGGCCCTACGTGCGCTGCTGGGTGAATCGACCCGGTCTAAGGGAGCGAACTGGTGGAGAGTGCCGTGGCGTAAACCGGATCAGTCCGGTGCTGCTTACGATCCTGAGTCCGAGACCTACTAGAGCCTAAAAAATGCCCACCCCTGCCTCCCCCCATTTGTGCTGCTGACCAGTTGGTCCTTCCGACAGGGGGGTGAGCAGGGGGCGGCAAATTTACCCAAAAGCCCTGTCCCGCGTCGGCTCCGAACTCGGATGACGCAGAGCGGGCCATTTTCGGCCCCAAGCCCCGCTGGGGCGCCCACTGACCACGAAAGCGCACGCTCCCGGCTCTCCCCATCCGGGGGGCCTGATGCATTTCTGCAAGTTGCGCTTATCGCACATAAATAAGGAAATTCGATCATGCCAAAGCAAACGCTCACAGCCGCGTTCTGCAACGCCGCAACCTGCCCAGCGACCGCGACCAAGGTGGTGTACTGGGACACTGTGGTATCGGGCTTTACGCTCGAAGTGCGGGCCACCGGAGGCAAAACCTATTACCTCCGCTACTTCGACGATCACGGGAAGCAGCGCCAGCACAAGATTGCGAAGTTCAACGATATCACTTTTGCACAAGCCAAGAAGGTAGCCACGCAGCTTCGATCCGAAGTCGTCCTAGGCGGAGACCCCGTCGCTCGGAAGCAGAAGAAGAAAGCGGTCCCGCTCTATAGTGAACTCGCCGCGAAGCATCTGGAGTTCGCCCGGTCGCACCAACGTCGTCCGTACAATACCGAAGCCGTCCTTCGCATCCACGTCACCCCGCGTTGGGGCAACATGCGGCTGGATGAAATTAAGCAGGAGGATGTGGCCACGTGGCTGGCACGGAAGCGCGAGAGTGGGCTGTCTCACTCGACCGTGGAGAAAATCCGCATCACGCTGAACCGGTCGTTCGAACTGGCGAAGCGGTGGCGAATTTCCGGAGCCGAGATCAATCCCGTTCACGGTATCCCACGCCCTCGCTATAACAACAGCCGCGAACGCTTTCTCACGGCTCCGGAAGCTCGGCGTCTGATCGATGCAGCGGGGCGGTCAGCCAATCCGCAACTTAAGTCGATCGTTCAGCTCCTCCTTCTCACCGGGGCACGGAAGAGCGAACTGCTCAGAGCAAAATGGGAGCACGTCGATCTCGTAAGGAAGGCTTGGCTTATCCCGGACAGCAAGACCGGGAAACCGCGATATGTACCTCTGTCAAAGGCTGCAGTCGCGGTGATCGAGGAGCTGGTTAGAATACCGAACTGCCCATGGCTCCTGCCCAACCCCGAGAAGCTTAAGCCTTACCACGATATCAAGAGGGCATGGGACACCGCGAGGGAGGAGGCCGGTCTGACGGGTCTTCGCCTTCACGACCTACGCCACTCGGCAGCATCATTCATGATCAACGCCGGGACCGATCTATATGCTGTCGGTCGCATTCTCGGTCATGCCGATCATCAATCGACGATGCGTTACAGCCACCTTGCGGACGCTACCCTAATGGCGGCAGTCGAGGCGGGTGCGGCTGGTATGGCGGAGGTGCTTTGAGATGGCATTCGAAGAAGGAAGCCACAGCATTACCTGCCCGAATTGCCAAGCCGCGCATCGGGCCGAATGGTATCGGATGCCATTCAAGGAACCCCACGTCTTAAAGTGTCTCGTCTGCGACAGCATCCTCCAGAAAGGAAACAGCATTCGCAGCTATGAGTCAGTCACTTTGATCCCGAACTGACTCTGCCATCTCGCCCCCGGACGATCGCCTTTCAAGGCGTGTGGTCCGGGGGCACTTTCTCTATTTTTTGTCGAGCGACCAACCTGACAGGCTCGACTTCAAGGGGCATGGAAGGGGATAGATTTTGCGTTCGGACCAAGCCAACGCACTTTCAATAGTATGTCGACTCATGCGCTCGTGAACGCCCTTTGGGTGGTTTTTGGGAAAAGGGGAAAAATAGGCCGTCATACCTGACCAAGTTCATGATCTATATGTAATTTATGTGCCCCTTATCAGCGTTTCGTAATGATGGGGTCAGGTGTTCGAGTCACCTAAGCGGCACCACTTTCATGGTTTACCGAAATCCTGCCATGTCCCTGGCGGCCCCATTCATGACCGCCGAGAACATTTGAGCAATAGCGGCAGGTATTTGCTTGACCCAGCATTACACTGTCGCACCCATCCGCAATTGCTGTATCGGCAAGGCAGTGCCAACCCTCCTCACCTTGTTCGTAAATGCCTTGCCGCCGGGCGCCCGGCGGATGTTGGTACGTGCCGATCCCGGGCTGCTGCGGACTGCCCGCGGTGCGCGTGCCATGTTCGCCTTTGTGCTGACGATGGCGGTGACCGTTTTGGCCGGTGGGGCGTTTGGAGCACCCGTCACGGCGTTTCTCATTGCCTTTCCCGTCACGGTTTTCAGCTGCGCGGCGATAAGCGACGACGAGACGCGGGCGCGGATTGGCAAGATACTCGCCTTGTCCGCATCGGCAGGTGCGATGTTTACGCTTTCGGCTCTGCTACATACGAGTTGGATAAATCATTTCGTTTTCGTGCTGCTGATCGGAGCAGTGGCATATGCACGTCAATTTGGCGGCCCCTGGATCCCGGTCGGGCTTGCCGCGAATGTCAGCTATTTCTTCGGTGCGTTTCTCAAACCCGACACGCAGATGCTCCACTGGCAGTGGGTCGGAGTGGTAATCGGCGCAGTTTGCGCATTGATCGTACACCAACTGGTCGTGCCGCACAGGCCCTGGCGGCGTATGCGTTGGGCAGTCAGCTCGATACGGATGCGCATGGGGGGCATGCTGGAAGTGGCTGCACGCTTCGGTGAAACGCAGAAAGCTCCTCACTTGAAGCGGGAATTGGCCCGGGTTGCCAATGCGGTGAACATTGCCGAAAACGAGTTGGACAATCTTCCGGGCGGGCGGCTTGCTCACCGGCCGCTTGCCGAAGCCCTTCTGTCCATCCTGGCTCTGGCAGAGCGCTTTGCATTACAGCTTCAGGACCAGCTGGAACGGGTCGGCATGCCGAATGCCGACAAGCGCGAACTTGAGAGCCTTTCGAAAGCGCTGATCGATTACACACCGCTCTCGCACAACGGCGATCTTGCCTCGATTGGCTCTGGGATAGACAGGCTCGAGCAAGCGCTGCTGCTACCGCCTGATCTCGACGCCGCGAGGTCGCGAAAAGTGCCACCGGCCGCGCCAGTCCGAGCGCAATTTCGTTCCGCCATTCAATCGGCGGCGGCTGCAGCGCTCGCTATCCTGGGCGGGGTGATGCTCTCGCCCGAACGCTGGTATTGGGCGGTCATAACCGTGTTCGTTATGTTCACAGGCACATTTTCGCGCGGCCAAGCGCTGGCCAAGTCCCTCCAGCGCACATTCGGAACCTTGGCAGGCATTTTGGTGGCAATGGGCGTTGTCTGGGCCCTGCAGGGTAACATTCATGTCGCTCTGGCGCTGATGCCGCTCGCGATTTTCTGCGTTTTTTACGCCTTCACTCAATCGTATACCTGGATGGCTTTCTGGATCACGGTGACCGTTGCCTTGCTGTTTCTGGCGACGGGGCGCTTCACCGACGCATTGATGGTGCTGAGGCTTGAAGAAACGGCGATCGGTGCAACTGCCGGGATCATCGTCGCAGCGTTCGTGCTGCCGAAGAGCACAGATGCATATGCCCGTGAGCAATTGAACGATCTTCTTGATACAACCCGTGCTGTGCTGGAAACATCACTACCGGATGGCCCGATTGACCGGCTGCAACTGACTGCCGCACTGCATGATTTCGAGGCGAAGGTTTCAAACATGCGGGACGTGATCGAGCCCTTGCGTATTTTTCCCGGGGCGCGTGCCAGCGGCCAGCGGGACGGGATAACGCGCCAGCTCGTCCTTACCAGCTATTGGGTTCATGAAATCGCGCTTGCGGTGCGCGAACTGGATAGCGCCGGCGTGAACCGATCGCCAGCTCGCGCTCTGGAAGCTTCGGCAAAGTTGGAAGCCGTGATAGAACGCCTTCGTGTCCCCGGACATGATGAAACTGCGGTGGAGACTGCTGATGCGCCGCCACCGTTGGCCCGTGAGACGGGCGGCGACCCGATGCAAGTGATCGCTACTGCATGCCACGGTGCAGCCGTCTCTCTGACAAGCGTAGCGCGCCTCGTCACCGATCGAAGCATGCATAGTCGCGCGTTTCGGTTCTGAAGCTCTACGTTGTAGCGAGCAAGGTGCTCGTTGCACAAATTCGCCGGGCGACTGCTCCGCTGCTCGCGAAGTCAAAAGCACCCACGTCGGCATCCAAGCAGTCACGGCATGGTCGCAAATCAGCATTTTGGTATCGGGAGCTTTGCTGCCATAGTGATGGCAAGGCAGGAAAACAGGAGGCGCCCATGGCTCAGGACGGATTTCTCAAGGTCTCTCGCAGGGGCGTTCTGGCAGGGGGAGTGGCTTCGGCAGCGGCTAGCCGAGCGTCGATCGCATTTGCGCAGGAAAATTCCGGGGCTTCTGCCGTTGAGGCTACCGTGCCCCTCAAATTTACCGTGAACGGCGAAGATCGCCAGCTCGACCTCGATACGCGGACAACGCTTCTGGATGCCTTGCGTGAGCATTTGCAGCTAACTGGCACGAAGAAGGGCTGCGATCATGGCCAGTGCGGCGCCTGCACGGTGATGGTGAATGGCGAGCGGATCAATTCGTGTCTCAGCCTGGCGGTACAGCACGAGGGTGACGAGGTAACGACGATCGAAGGGCTCGGCTCTGCCGACAAGCTCCACCCGATGCAGGCCGCATTCGTGAAGCATGATGGCTATCAGTGCGGCTATTGCACTCCGGGGCAAATCTGTTCGGCGGTCGCCGTACTGGATGAGATTCGCAAAGGCATACCGAGCCATGTCACCGAAGATCTCGATGGGGCAATGCAGCCGAGCAATGTGGAGATGCGCGAACGGATGAGCGGCAATATCTGTCGCTGCGGCGCCTATTCCAACATCGCCGAGGCGATGGCCGAAGTGGCGGGGGCCTGATCATGCGCAGCTTTACTTACGAACGGGCGAAAACGGCGGCAGACGCGGCCAAAACGGTTGCGGAAACGCAGGGCGCCAAATTCATCGCCGGCGGCACCAATCTGCTGGACCTGATGAAGATCGAGGTGGAGACGCCCACTCATCTCGTCGATGTACAGGACCTGGGCTTCGATGCGATCGAGGAAACGCCGGAAGGCGGGTTGCGGATCGGCGCGCTTGTTTCCAATACTGCCCTGTCCGCCCATCCCGCGGTGCGGCGGGATTACGCCGTGCTGACGCGGGCGATCCAGGCAGGGGCGTCGGGACAGTTGCGCAACAAGGCCACCACCGGCGGAAACCTGTTGCAACGGACCCGCTGTGCGTATTTCTACGACACCAACATGCCCTGCAACAAGCGCAAGCCGGGCGATGGCTGCGCCGCGCTAGGCGGTTTTTCGCGGCAGTTGGGTGTCGTCGGCATTTCTGACGCCTGCATTGCCACTTATCCTGGAGACATGGCCGTGGCGCTGCGGGTGCTCGACGCCGTAGTCGAGACCGTGAAACCAGACGGGACGGCGCGGGCGATACCGATTGCCGATTTCCATCGCCTCTGGGGCGACACCCCTCAGACCGAAACGGTGCTTGAGCCCGGCGAACTCATCACGGCCGTGGTTCTGCCGGAGCCGCTGGGCGGACAGCATTTCTACCAGAAAGTCCGCGATCGTCGGTCATACGCCTTTGCGCTGGTGTCTGTGGCGGCGGTCATACAGGCTGACGGCACGGGACGCGTTGCCTTCGGCGGTGTAGCGCCCAAGCCGTGGCGAGTGGAGGCGGCTGACGCGCTGCTTCAGCAAGGCGCATCGGCTGTGGTGGCCAAGGCTTTTGCCGATGCCCGTCCGACCGAACAGAACAAGTTCAAGATCCCGCTCGCCGAACGGGCACTTGCGGGCATCCTTGCAGACGCGAGAGGCTGATCAGATGGAATTTAACGCTCCTGCGACTGAGAACCTGTTCGACCGCGCCAAGCTGGTCGGCAAGTCCACTCCGCGTATCGACGGGCCGCTCAAGGTGTCGGGCGCCGCGCCCTATGCGGCCGAGCGGCACGACGTCGCCGCTGGTCAGGCCTATGGCTGGATCGTCGGCGCGGCGATCGCCAAGGGCCGGATCCGGTCGATGGAGCTGGGCGATGCCCGCCGGGCGCCCGGGGTCATCGCGATCGTTGCGGCGACCGAACATGAGCCGGTTGGGACCAGCCCCTACAATCACGCGCCGCTCTTCGGCGGCCGCGACATCGCCCACTACCATCAGGCGATCGCCGTCGTGGTGGCCGAAACGTTCGAACAGGCCAGAGCCGCAGCGAGCCTGATCCGGACGCAATACGATGCCGCCGATGGCGTTCACGATCTTGCCCGCGTCAAAGGCGCGGCCAAAATCGGCACCGGCTTCAGCGGCGAATCGATGAAGGACACCCTGGGCGATTTCGATGGGGCTTTCGGCGGCGCGGCCGTGAAGATCGATGCCACTTATACCACGCCTGACGAAGCGCATGCGATGATGGAACCGTTTGCCACTATTGCTGCCTGGGAAGGCGACAAGCTGACGGTGTGGACGTCGAACCAGATGATCAACTGGGGCAAAAGGGCGCTGGCATCGATCCTTGGTATCGAGGCGGACAATGTGCGGGTGGATTCGCCCTATATCGGCGGCGGTTTCGGCGGAAAACTGTTCATCCGCGCCGATGCGGTAATGGCCGCGCTGGGTGCCAAGGCGGCAAAGCGCCCGGTCAAGATTGCGATGCAGCGCCCGCTGATGTTCAACAATTCGACCCATCGCCCGGC
>CETA01053340.1_pt1 | contig 19678 bp, 21 predicted proteins | sample 531251 | NCBI WGS metagenome assembly CETA01 (sample SAMEA2622362, study PRJEB7988) | marine metagenome | biome: marine biome (ENVO:00000447); feature: mesopelagic zone (ENVO:00000213); material: "saline water (ENVO:00002010), including plankton (ENVO:xxxxxxxx)" | depth 380 m
GTCTTGGTGTCATCATTTTTGCAATATCAACAAGCGATTTATACATTTTTCCCCCTGTCGCTTAGGTAGGTTGGTTCGCCCGGTCCCGAGACGTGGGGGTTATATTAAAGGATGGTGGCAATTTTGTCATCCGATTTTTATTCCCATATAAAACTAAAAATTAAAAACAAGAAGCTTAGATGCGGTAGTGAGAGCGATGACAGCAAAACCGGCAATTTCACACGTGTTAATCATCATAGACAGCTTCTTTAGCCCACAAAATGTATTGAGGCAACATTTAAAATGTGGTTCAATACATAACAATATAACAAACAGCAGAGTTCGTTTTTCAATGAAGGCAATTATATTAACTCACAAATCGTCACATCAGTCACTTCTCTTTGTACCGGATACCATCTTAAGAAGTGAAGTTGAACTCAAAGCGTATTGTGACCAACTGTTTCCGAAAGGATGGAAAGGGTGGGTGCCTGCTACCGATGAAGAAGCAAGAGCGGGCAAGGTGCTCTGTAGCATGAAAAACGAGTCCTCATCAAAAAGAAAACCCTTTATCCATGAAAAACAAATTCAGCTAACCGAGGAGCAGAGTGAGTTTTTTCAAAAAACAGGTTTGGATATAAGAGTCCTTAAAAGGCGAACAATTGAAGAAGTGGAAGCCTGGTGGCGTAATGAGATGGGGGAAAAGCCTAAAAACATTATGGCAGCTATGGGCATATCTCGGGGCGTATTAAAGAGAATGCTCCGCAATGTAAGTAGAACCATAACGGACTTTGAGCGTTGGGATTATGAGTTATCCACAGGAGTTAGGGGTGCACTGAGAGTTTGGGTGTGCGATGTTGATAGTAAATTAAAACTACAAGCAGCTATTGAAAATAAAGAGTTGCAGTTAGACGGCAAAGATGTCATATACAGAGGCAAAAAGCTATCAGGTCTTGGACCTCACGCATTCGAAGAGTTGCAAGGTTTTTGTAGATAATATGGTTTTTGAGGCTTGAATCACTATATCCTATTGCAGCGCAAAGTGTGTTCCAAAATAGGCAAAACTCTACCATGTGAATTATATAAACCCATGGAGTATTAGGCCCATTTCATCTCCACATCGCTAAATTCATCACGTATAGACACATCTATCCCCACACGCACCAAACTCTAACCTAAAGGAGCCGAGAATGGTGCGAAAAATGAGCTGTGCGACCCCAAAACGACATGTTCATCTCATATGCGAGTCTATTCCCACATAGATAGCATTGCAACTTTAAAGCAAATTATTGGCAATAAAACAAAGTAACAATATGTTAATGGTGACGCATGGAAACAGTTGAGAAATACCCGAAAGCAATAAAACGAACAGAACTTCGGGTCTGGCTTTGTAAAGTTAATCGCTTTTTTCACGATCCCATTGTCGATGTTTATAGCATTTTTAACAAGATTCAATTCTGAGTTCCAAGAGATGGCGCTTCCTGAGTTGAAAATAGGAGCTGTTGTTTCCGTTGGTTTTTTGTCATTTATCAGTTTGCTAAGTGGGATGACAAGCGGGAGCTAAAAAAGAATTCATAGAGCTTTAAATAGATTTTGTGTTATCATATAAACAAGAATTATTGTTTATGTCGTGGATTTAAAAATGAGACCTCAGTTAAGAATACCAACTAACCCAGACTACCGGTAAGATATATTTGCTTAAATCAGCACCTGTTATGCCAAAGTCGCCAGTGTGAGTGCTGGCGGTTCTATTCCCATGTTACTCTATGTAATAATATGACTTCCATATTGAAAATTTACTACATAAATGTTATGGTTTAAAAAATTCTTATCTGCCTCAATTAATATGAAAGTAAAATTGGCTATACTAACTGCCTTCCTGCTGTTTTCGTCCTCAGCTTACACGGGTGTTATAAGCAAAGGTGTCAAAGGCGCTGCCATCTATTTTGTTATCACAAAAGCCGTGCAATATGGCGGGCCCTTAGCAACCAGGCTTGCAGTAAAAAAGGTCAAAAAATACTTAATTAAAAACCCTGATAAAACATCAGCCGTTATTGGCTTTATGTCAGGTGTGGCAATAGAAAACGCAGAGATTGGCGAAAAAATGCGTTCTTTCATCGAGGCTGGTGATTTCATGAGTGAAGATGAAATCCATCAACTCAAGGAAGCCACCGCGCAATATCAGCAAGCGTATGCATATGTTGAATCACATATTGGCAACATAGATCCCAATTCACTGTGCGAAGGATTTGACGTGTCTCGGCTTGCAAGCGAAGACTTTTCAGGCTATGACACTGATCAAAATATTCCTGTCAGACTCTTTGACGTAGGCTCTTTTAAATCACTAAAGAAGGGAGAAGTTGTGGATGATGGAATGGAACACGACCACATCCCATCACTTGCCGCAATAAAAAAGTATGTTGCACAAAAAATGGGTGTAAGACGGCTTGCCGCCTCAAGCACGAACACGTTACGAAACAACACAACAGCAATTGAGATTGATAGCGGCACACACAAAAACGGTAGAACATGGTTTTACAAGAATAGTGCCTTGCAGAGCACCCTCGATGCGAAAGACTTGAGAGTGGCCACACTAAAGGACTTCGCCTATCACGTCATGAGCATAGGATACAACAGTAGCTTAATCTCTTCCCTTAGGCGGGTTTATGTGCGCAATGCGACAATGTGTTTATACGAAAACAGGGGATGATTTTGAATTATGTAAACGTAGTAGAGAATAAAGAATACCAGTCTTTTTTTGCGGAGTGCTTTGTTTTCGAAGGTGGTAGATTTGTGTCTAATACGCCCCGTGAAAAAGAAGATTACCTCTTTAATGGCACGACCGATCCTGCGTCACTTGAACACAACCGACTTATAAAAGAAGGGTTTATCTTTTATAAATGGGATACGGGCGCGCTTTTTTTATTGCGCACCCATGATCCAGATGGCTATCCGGGCACCGTTTTTTATGTGGACAGTGAGTGCTCTGTGTATGCAGTGGGAAACACGCCATTTAACTTTGCTCATAACCTTGGTGACTCAATTATCGACATACACAGTGTGAGTGATAAAGAGGGCTTCTTTGAACAATGCCAAGCTGTTTTTGGCAACATAGAGAGGAGCTTCACGGAAAGCGATGCTGAATCATATTTGTATAATGAGTATCCTGATTTAGAATGAGTGGAATTCTATTCCCATATCGCGAACCTAAAAAATCAATAGGCTTATTAAGCTATATTCTCAATTATTACAATATATCAGTCGCCGAGCTGTTTCAGCGGCAGAGTTATTAAGGTGTTCCATGTATTTTTTGTTAACCAGCGATTCACACTTGGATGCTCGCACTCTCCATTTTGACACCGCATGCCTCCCTGCAATTCCCTCTTTGTAAGCCAAATCCGAATTCACTTTTATCCCATAATGACGCCATACCTTTGACATTTCATCACTGGGACCCTCCTGCTCGACAATGGCAAAATTATCATGAATATGGTTGTCGTCACTTAGGCAGTTTTCATAATGACGCATAATTATAACGGCAGCTCCACGTGACTGTTTCGCCAAGAATAAGTTATAAGCTATCCCAAGACCTAACTTCCGATTTGGCGGAACACCGATCCCGAGGTAAAACATTTTTGATAATGTTAGCCAGGCCTCCTCGTTTAACGATTCGCGTTCGAGCTTGCGCATGGCCTTGTGTATTTTTTCAGCACAATCAACATTGACGTCCTCTATAGGGTCAGATAAATATAAGGTAAATCTCCGCGTATCCTCATACGGCCTTCCTTTTGCCTGATAGTTAGCGTGGAGCAACTCAGCGTATTTTTGGTAACGCTTTACTAACCAAGGGCCTAACTTAAACGTTGAAAGATTGTATATCAAAAAAAACAAGAGACTAAGTAGGAATGCGATAATGTCCGAACTGCCAGAAGCCATCTCTTGATAGATGACGATAGCAAGAAAGATAGATATCATGATCCCGTGACGTTGGTGTTTGACGAGGTCTCTGCCTAAATCGAAATTACCCTTCTTACCGGCAAGCTCATCTTGAGCTTTTTTAAGTTCCTGAGAAAAACGATTGCTAAACGGATCAATATCATTCCTTATATGCGAACAAAGCGATACGAGTCGTGCCACCGCCCCCTCTTTGATGTCCTTTTCAATATGCACTTGCAACTCCTTAAACTTTACATCACCACTGATTATATCACGAATATCAAATATCAAAACGTGTCTGATATTGCTTTTCTTTGCACCATCTTGAGTAGTAAACATAGGTCTGATATCGGTGTGCCTGGAGGAGACTGCTACCGTTGCTGGCAGCACAAACCATCAAGACATGTATGAAGTTAGAAGATCATAAGAGTCGAGTCGGCTCTATTCCCACACTGACTTTGGCTAAAATACGCGTTACCGCCTAACCTAAAGGAGCCGAAGATGGTGCGAACGGTGAGGCTTTGGCTTTAATTGTGGACTCTATTTTACCTGACGTACCCAACACTGGAACGCCAATAAAACGATCCTCTATCCTACCACAAGCAGTGTCGCTGTCACTGCTAAACAACGGGTGGATCTTTCTATCACCGACAGAGAACAAATCCTTACAGTTCTGTAATAAGCGAGTGAGGTTATCGCCTCCCATAGAGAACCACGCTATCCCTCCTTCGGTTCGAAAACCTTTAACCTATCTTTATTGTGTATTCGTCATTTAAAAGTACTTCCTCAGCGATGACAACGCATAAATTGTAGTTTTTTTCATATTGACTCTCTTAGTGTTCGTTCAGAAATTTGGCTGCAAACCTTATTACTTTATTATATTGTAAAGTAAAGTGAGAACGTTGCTTAACATCAGGAGGAACAGCTATACGCTTAATCCGGTTAGCCGTCACATTAAATGAATAAAATAACACAGAGTTTGGTTATTTTGTGTTATTATGATGTTTAGTCATTGTCGGGCACGCCCTGTAAACCAATGATGGGAGCGATCCCTCACCAGCCCTCGTGAGCCATCCTAAGTGACATGTCGCGTTTTGTACAACATTTTACTGATCGTTAGAGTGTAATGGCTGGAGCATGGTATTGGATCAGGCAAATGGAGTATAACCATGTCTATTTACATTCAGTCTTCGGCTGATCTCAGCCTGTTTGCGAAAAAGCTCTCTTCGCTATCTGGTGTGCCTCAAGCCCCAATAAAAAAGGCCCTAAGTGCCTCGGCCGGTGCACGTTCAGTCACCGAGTATGAATACTATCTGGATAATTCACATGTCCATGATGTGCGTGACGATATCAATGGATTTCTGCGTTTTTGTTATGAAAACACGTTATCACCCGGCGAGATTCATCAGCAGGTCGAGGCTGCGTCACCAAGTACTTACCCGACCCTGAAAGCGCTGAAGGATGCGTTGTCTCAGGCGAGAAGAGGCGACAGTGAAGACACGCCGGATTACCCTATCGATCTCAACGACAAACAAGCCTGGTCTTCGAGCCTTACCATTCCGACTGACGCGCGCAACGACAATCCTTTCATGCACAATGGCAAGTCTTTTGTGCCTTTTTGCGAACTGTGCGAAACCGCGCCAGTCTACGAGTCATCTCCAGAAATAACGCGCTGCGCTGCGGTAGTGAGTGGTCTCGGGATCAGTGTGAAGAAAACCTGTACGTTCTGCCATCCGATCGTTAGCATTGACTCGAACGACGACGCGAGGTTTCTGTATGCCTTCTCGCTCAACCCGTCGTATTCTCAAGGCAACATTTCGTCCTTACTGTTTGAGTATGAACGGTTGCAGCGGTGGCGCGAAGCGGGCTCACTGGACGCATGTGAGGAGCGGGTGTTGCCCATATTAAAGATCTTCTTTGAGGATCTCCGTAAACAGTGTGCTGTGCTGCAAAATATGATGGGAAGCGGTTTTGTGCAGGCCATGTTTGCAATTTCCAAACACTTGTCCACTGGCGTGGAAACGGCGAAACATGCAGAGCTTGAGCAAACAATCCGTGAGTTCCACTCCTGCATGACGGTGATAGATGGTCGCAGGCTAGGCCTGCCTCACCATACCGGTGAGAATGGGTTAGTCATAAAGGATAAATGCAGTCTTGACCGTGTCGCGAGGGTGCTCAGTAGCAATACGAAACCAGGGCGAGAGCAGTGGAAAGGGGTTGTTGCCAATGCGGTGGGTTTCAACAAGGTGGCGAGCTTAATTGCCGGGTTCAAGACGCGATCAGCCGTAGCCACCGTGGCACCTCCGGCTTTTTCGGCGTATATGGCAGAGGTCTCATCTTCCTACATCTCGGCATGGTTGCACAAATACCTGGTTGAGCTCCTCTCTGTAGAGGAGGGGGATATCCAAACTGTTACCGACCGGGTGCAGTCCTTAAGGAGGGTGCTCTCCACTTTTATCAATGACAGGCTGTTGGAGAGCCTTGGGGGAAAATCGTCTGATGCAAAGGCAAGTGGTAACGACGTGTCAGCCTGTACAAGCGGGCAGCGAAGCACAGTCTTGGATTATCAGGCGATGATGGTGTCTACACGTAATGACAATAACGTGATGGTGCTCAGGCTTGTGGAAGACGATGGTATGAGCGTTCTGCGCCGTATGATTGATGATCCTGAGTTGTTTGCCGGTGTAGGGGGCATTGGTGCAATGAGGTGGTTAAAGGAGGAGTACCCAGCGTTCAGGCGGATGCGCGTTAGCGCGACGAAAGCTTATTTGCGCGGAGTGCCGTCGCTCTCCACATTGCGCCACTATGTGAAAAACTACGCAAAAAGCCATAAAGTGGTGGACGTGGTGTTGTCACAGTTTGTGCCATGTCCAACCAACGAGGAGGTAAAAGCGATGGTGTCAAAGGTACATTAAAACAACGCTCGGATTCGTAAAGAAGCCGGTAAGTTCGAGCTGGACTAATAGTCCCTATATGACGAACTATCCGGAGATCCCGGATAGTTCATTTATTCCCACACAATCCTGTGGTACGAAAACACATTTGATGCCGAAAGAGATTGTGTTGAACTGCTGATGATAAAGCCAGACATTACAAAATGACCATATTCGTCCCGGACGGGCGATTCTATTCCCACATGTTGAACCATCCGGAACCACACAGTTCTGAAAGACAACTGCAAGTGTGTAATGGCTCTAGCTTGCTAAAAATCCATTTTTTAACAATTGTGATAGCATTGTTTTAGAATTAATTTTTTATGTGGGTCTTATATGGATGTTATTTTAGCGGCAACATTTGCAATATTTGTTCTTTCAATGATAGTTGCAGTTGTTGTTGAAAGGTTCACTGGTATCTCTGGCTCTAAATCTACGGCAATAGGTTTGGCAATTTTCTTGATTGTGATTTCTGCATCTGCATGGCCAATTTACACCAAAAGCGAAAATCAAAGCGCAAGAGAGTGGTGGGATTCACGCGCCCTTTTGTTTTCTATTGCGGCTCCTGTAGAAGGTGCATTTGGTTGCCAAAGGTCACAGATTATAGTTGAAGATTTGAAGTTTCACCGCGAAAATCCTGATGAATACTATTGGGAATATGAAATAGGGTCAAGGAAACGGGTTCAGATAGATTCTGTGGCAAAAGAGATATATCTTCACTCGACTATGTTGTCGTTAACTGTGGCCTTTTTTTTATTTATGTTCGCATTACGGAGAATACGCAGTCGTCGTTGCTCGGCACAAACATCATAAAAATCTGCATAAATTCAGCTAGGTTTATTTGGGGTTATTTAATTTCGGTATATCGCCTAGTTCTTCTCTTGCTTTGCATTTCCCAATCAGAAATTAAACTCAAAGCGTATTGTGACCAACTGCTTCCGAAAGGATGGAAAGGGTGGGTGCCTGCTACCGATGAAGAAGTGGAAGCCTGGTGGCGTAATGAGATGGGGGAAAGGCCTAAAAATATTATGGCAGCTATGGGCATATCTCGGGGCGTATTAAAGAGAATGCTCCGCAATGTAAGTAGAACCATAACGGACTTTGAGCGTTGGGATTATGAGTTGTCCACAGGAGTTAGGAATTCACTGAGAGTTTGGGTACGCGATGTTGATAGTAAATTAAAATTACAAGCAGCTATTGAAAATAAAGAGTTGCCGTTATCCGGCAAAGATGTCACATACAGAGGCAAAAAGCTAACAGGTTTCGGATCTCACGCATTCGAAGAGTTGCAGAGTTTTTGTAGGTAATATGGTTTTTGAGGCTTGAATCACTACATCCTATTGCAGCGCAAAGGTTTTTACAAAATAGGCCTAATGTTCCATGTGCATTGCATAAACCCATGAAGCATTAGGCCCATTTCACCTCCACATTACTAAATTCCATCACGGGTAGACGCATCTATTCCCACATCACAAACTTAGGTTTTGCTTGCTAACTTCACATCTAAAATGTCGATGTTGTAAACGTCAGAAAGGGATACCTCATAGTCACTTTCATCTATCATCTTTGATTCGGGGATGAGAGCGTCTTTCCTAAGAGCATTTCTGGCTTTAATAAAAACTGTTTTGGAATCAGGTTTTTCACTACTCTTAATTGTTAAATTAACAGCCTTTTTCTGACTCTTATCGAAGAGTGTAACATCCCAACTTTTAACTTCTTTTACGTCAAAAAGGTATACGTTCATGCTCCTGACTGTTAAATTTTCTACAGTCACATCTAACCCACAAAGCATTCTTATGAATTCATCCACGATTGAATCGTCAACATTCTCGAACCCAGATCCGCCTCCAGTTCCAAGTCTATCGTAAGCACCCACAAGAATGTATCCGCCACCGCTAAAAGCGAGTTCGTATGCCTTGCTCAAGAGCTCTTCAGAACTGGATTGCGCCGGCATTATCATTTTGCCATTACCCTTTTCGTCACTAAAGAAGTCAATTGTCCAATTTGGATCTGACAAGTCAATTTTCATTTTTTACTCCGTAGTCACTTATGCCTCAAGAATAGTGGATGGATGAAATTCTAATACTGTTCTGTAGTCTACCACAGAAGGCCCTCCGGCTTTTTTGGCAACCTTACTCCCTTCACTTTTCACAATCATAGCTGCCCACCACCTGCTGTCGACCGTATCAATGTCGCCGGTGGATATATTGATTCTTAGATTTGCTATAGCCCTTCGCTCACCTTTAACACAAAGTCAAATGGGGTTATAAAAAACTGGCTAATTGCTTGCATCGCCATATTGAAGATCAATTTCAAGATCTCTCTTTTTGTTTTCTGAATGCGCGTGCCACGGTATGATTATTATGGATGTTGGCCACAAAGCAAACCCCGCTAACCCTCCCGTTGGTATCATTAATAAAGCACAAAAAAGAAGCCACACAAACCCTGCACCAATACTGATGGCAAAACCCGCCAGAGGAAAGGCTAGTGAGGCGAGGAGAAAAGCTCCGAGGACGCTCGAACGTTTGGACTTTTTGAGTTCATTTATTTTTTGCTGCCGAATACTCATCTACTATCCCTTTCTATAAATATACATAGGGAAACATATCACATTTTTGATTTTTCACCACGTAATCCTGAGACGCAAATATAAGCGCCGTATCGGAATAACTGGATGACGGGGCCGACAAGACCTGGCGCGCTAAAGGCGCCATACTCATCTCCTGTGGGAGGCTCTATTCCTCGGTATTCATTGACTATGGAGTAAACATGTTTAGCAACTCCTTCTCCTCGGGCTACTATGACTATAGGTTTGGCTAAATAGTCATTTTTTGTTTCGTCAAGGTGGAGAAGTCGTGATGCCGTAGCACTTATTTTTCCTACATTATAAATTCATCGATAGCTGTATGGGCTTTCACCTGAAGCCTGTCGGCAACACTACCGTCGCCCGACACCCTTGTTATAACATCACGCTTTCTTTCAATATAGATAACATCATCTTTTGTTTTTTGAGTCGCAGAAAGAGAGTCTCCTTCTTTTAAAAGCTTCAAACTTTTTTCTGAGTTTTGCTCTATTGTTTTCATCACTAATAAAAATTCTTCGAGATCGTCTCCGGTAATATCATCTCTCTTCTTAGCTTCTTCAGAAAGTCTCTTTGTCATAGATTCAATTTCAGAATGTAAGTATTCTTTATTTTTCAGGTGCTGCTCAAACATTGATTTTTTAGCCTGTTCTTCACCTAAATCACCAATTGATCCAAGTGTTATTGCGGCAGCTGCACTCAACAATGCAGCGATCAACAGCCAGATGAATTTTGCAGTGGACTCCTCTTCATTTGACTTGGTGCTTTTGTTACCAACTTCATTGTTGTCGCCGTACACATTTGTAATATTGACGTTATTTGAGTTTTTGTTTGACATTCCGAAAACCTCATTTTTGTAGGTAACATTATATCACGTTTTTCCATGTGTTTTTGAATGCCTCTTCTATACGGGGCAGGCAGGGATCGATATACCCCAATGTCATGTCTGGTGACTCATGCCCAAGTATCCGCTGAATTAACTCAAGATCATTGCCTTTACGATCAAGCCAATTCGCTAACGTACGCCGGCCAGAGTGACTGGACCCATAATTTAGCCCGGCACTTTTCAGCAGCGCCCGCACCATATTTTCGATACTGCGACAAACCATAGTGGAGCGTTCGACACCCTCTTTGTCGACATATTTCTTGGGTGCGAACGAATAATTGCGCCAGGATTTCCCTACCTTAACGAGAAATAATGGACTTTTATGGTTTAATCCGCCGTAGGAGCCATCCTCAGAGGTTCTGATGGATTCTTCTTGTCGCTGTCGCAACCAACGTGTTAACGCCTGCCTGTGAGCGTCTGCGAGGATATATGCAGCACGTGGGTTACTGGTCTTGGTGTAGTTGCCACGAATAACAAACGCTTTCTTCAATGCACCACTGGGATACACCACATCCGAAACCAGTAATTGCGGCACTTCATTGATGCGCATGCCGGACCCGAACAGCATCCAAAGGATGGCGACATTACGCACACCCAGGTCGCCGCGACTGGCCACCCACATAATGTGATTCAGCTGCTTGGGTGTTTCCACCACTTGCGCCTTACCCCGGCCGCATTCTTGTTTGCGCAGCAGCCTATTTACCGGCCTGTGCTTACCCATACCTTACCACCTGCCCGAAATGAGCCAAATTCCCACATAGGTAAGATATAGACAATAAAAAGCCCTGCGGCAAGCCATACGGGGCGATGTGGGAAGCTTGGGTTATAAGACCAACACAAAAGCATTATGAAGTTATCAACAACTAAAGCATGCAGCTTTCATGACTGCGCTGTATTGCGACCATAATATCGCCAAAGAAACAATAAATAAGGTGCCAAGCACAAAGCCCACAACGGGTTTGATTGAGTTCATGTGAAATTCCTTCTATAAAAAGTATCATTCGAGTTAGTAAACTGCCCCACGACAGACATAGTTAACAATTGCTACGTGAACACGTGGCAGTTTCCGGTAATCTTACCAGAAAATAGCTCTTACTATTACGCTAAAGAAACCAATGAAAAGGCTAAGCTTTGCGAGGAGCATTATTGGGCCACCCATTCTAAAAAGTACCATGATCGTCAATTTGATTAGTTGTAACGCAACGAAAACAGAAACCACAAAGGAGAGGAGCTTCATAAATACTGATTCAATATTAAACCAGTCATTAAGCATGTCAGGTAAAGTGAATAAGCATAAATGTAAAATAATCGAAGGTAGCGTCAATGCCAACAATGAAAGCGCCAATATAATGACAACATCCTTCTTGCTTAATTCTTCTTCAGGGCTAGCCACATCAGGGGTATTTATCTCGTCTTCACGCTGCGGCTTTTCAGTGTTCATACATTGTCCTTAAAATTTAATTCTCTATAGACATAAAAATATCACACATTTATTGAAGGTAAATTTTTGGCGCACTTCTTATTTTACGCATAGCGGTTGCGTCATCGCCAAACAACCTTTTACTGCTGCCCCTAACATCACAAAAGCAGCAGCAACTGAGGGAAACTACACCGTCATAGGTCTTCGACACTTTCTATGACGCTAGTGGTGTAGGTATCCATAAACCGCGTTACCGGATAAAGGAAGCCCTTAAATCGCTTTTCATGCAAGCGGTTGTCCAATACCCAGATGCGACGATTGCAAGGCAGTCCTTCACGTCTCACCAACCGCCCTATACCCTGTTTGAATAGCATTGCGGCCTCCAGAGCCTCGATGGTGCTGCCATTGGCTTGGCGATTCACAAAATGCCGGTGAGAAATGGTGCGGTTCAGACCGAAGGGTAATTTGGGGATCACCAGATCGGTCAGCAGGTTGTCCTGACTCGGATCGTCTATCCCGTACTGACTACCGTTTATATCCAAACCCGTCCATGCTGACCCTACGGCCAACCATATTGGTTTCTCGCCACGCAGCGACCGAGCGACAAATGTTGCTTTTTGTTCGTTCAGCGAGTGGACACCCAATCCGGCGACCAAGCGCGAGGCATCGATCCCCATGTTGTCTTTTAACATGTCGTAAAATGCGGTGGCGTCGGCATGAGAGGTTAACAATACCAGCGTCCCGCCGGCAGCGGAAGCCTGAATATGCGCGACCCACTCAGCATTGGCCTGAAGCCACTGCGCCACGCGCGCGGCTTTGGCTTCGTCAGACAACCTGTCACTGCGCGATACCGGCAACAGGAACGCAGACTTCGGGAGATAAAAGCGTTTCACCGGAGTTTTATGCCATGATGGCATGACAGGCGTGTACTCTTTAGCCTTCTCTTCAGGGATAGCAAGGCGGTTCTTGTAATACGACGCCGAATCCTCGTCCATTTTTTTGTAATACAACGAGGCAGACACACACGCTGCACCATCCATGGCGTACCACAATTGCTTTAGCATCTTGTCAAAAGAACGGCTTCCGACATGCAGCTGCGGATATTTACGAACCGGTGAAAATGACAAAAAGGCCATCATTCCGTAGTGAAGCTTATTTAGCTTGTCCACCAAGTTTCGCGCTTCATCACGAAGCGCCCGCTTGTGCTTATCTTTACTTCGGGAAGAGGCTAACGCATCCAGAAAGCCCAGCAACAGCGTGCGCAGTGAGAGTTGCGCTTCCGTGGCATCCCCAATCTCGATAGTGTCTTCAACAGCCAGCGCCTTTATTTTTTCAAACTTTTCTTTTAGGGCGTGGCGTTTAACAAAGCTCTCACCCATGACATCCCGGGTCTTGTTTAACAATGCCCAGAGGGAAACCTGATCACTGAGCGCGTTAGAGATACCCTGTTCAAACAAATGAGCTTCGTCAACCCATAAGTGGGTGTAAAAGGGGAGATGGCCCAGTTTCTCCTCTCGAATTATCATCCCTACCTGATAATGATACTCATCGAAAAGCTCTGGGTGATGCGACGCGTCAGTGCTGTCAAGAGCATGTTGGAATCGCTCACTGAGCGAAGAGGCCTCGCCGCTCTTCCATCGCTGGCGCTGCTTGAACAACAAGTCAACAGCGACCATCGCGTGTGTGGTCAGCAAAATAGCAGGCGCGTCGGTGATATCCTCAAATTGCGCCTTATATACCGCGAGCCCCGGTTCGTCATCCTCAGATAGCGGTGACAGCCTAAATTCACTCACGGGCAGTTCGGGTACCAGGGTTGACAACGACTCCACCAAGTGCGTCGTGCGAATGTTTTCCGCACGCCCAGAGGCGGGAGCACCTGCCTCCAACCATTGGTCAACGACTTCCTTGTGCTGAGAGTAATCGGGCTCGTCAAGAAGCTTACGTAGCGCCTCAATATCAACAAACTCACGCATCCCCATCACCACCTTCAGTGGCGCCATCTCAGCGTTTTTGGCTAAGCGCGCATACTCTGCGGTAAATTGGTAAATAAGAGAGAGAGTCGGCACGCAAATGTTGCACTTTGTCACCTGACTAAGGGCCACTTCATTGGCGCTAGCCAGCATGGCCAACGTTTTACCAATCCCGGTCCCGCCTTCAATCAACCCGACTTTGTGCCCTTCGACGCTATCCATGAGGTTGTTAAAGAAAAGGGTTTGCTCTGTGCGAGGTTGGTGGCCGACCGATTCCAGATACGGCGTGAGTCGAGACCGCTCTGCTGGTTCAACGGCAAACGGTAGGTGCATGTCTTTTTTCTGGGCGGCGATCAGGTATCCCGTCAGGACCCCACCTTCACGGCGCTTGTGCGTTTTCGCAATCTTTCTGACGGTGCGGCTTTTGGCACTGTCGACGGTCAGGTTCATCTGGTGACCCACGATGATGTCGTCCTGATCGGCCGCCAGCGGATCCAGACCAGCCTCTATACTTTGCTCCAACATGGCTTTCGCTGTCGTGCGAAGCCTGCTTTCATCTTCTTTAGACAGGGCATCAGCGTCAGTCGCGTGTGGGCAAATAAATGTCACCAGGCTCCAGGGTAAAGCAACAGAAGGCATAATAGTTCTCTTTTTATATCAATGGACACATCTTATAGAAGCACCTTAATTTAATCAAACCCTTTGGGGATTTTTTTATAAAACCCTATAAATCTCAAAAAATACGTGGTAGCCTAATTGAAAAATAAGCGTCGAGAGTGAAGAATGAAACAACACGTACTTCAGATAGCTATCCCAGAAGGGGCCAGATGGTATGCCAGTGATTTCCGGCAAATGGTAGGGGAGGCCCACAAAGGGAAGCTTCCCGCCTTCTTGTTCAACAAGGATGAGAATAACCGCCCGCTAAACCAGAAACCGGCTTGCCGTTTTATTTGCTCACGTAAGCACGCGACATTCATCTCTGAACGCGATGAGGGACTCATGGATGTGGCACAAGTGATGCCTTATGCATTACAGGCGGCCCAGAAAAAATTTTCCTCACTCGATGTGAACATCAAAACGTTCGTCGTTGAAAAAGGCGCAACGTTTAAAGGTGTGCCGAAAGAATATCGCCTGATTGATGCGCTAAAGAAAACGCGAAAACCCGGCGCAAAGGCGCGCGCCCCCGAAGAGCAAATCAAGATGCTGATTGCCGATGAGCTGGAACGCGCTTATCAGGATGGTATTATTCTGGATCTCCCTGAGATTGACGATCTTAGCATACAAGTATTCGACATCCGCCAATTAGGTAAGAAGATCGTCCCTGAAGGCGGTGAGTACGGGCGTTTGTTCTCCGCAACGGTCGTCATGGACGCATACCTCACTGGCTTCTGGCAAGTGGGCAGCTTAACGGCAAAGGGGTGTGGGCGTCTGGTACCTGCATGGAAAGGAGCGGCAAATGTACAGCAGTGAATTAGTCTGTCTCGCGCTGGGGATTACACCCTCCCCGACCCTAGGTCAGCATGCTGAGCACGATGGGTGCTGCGGCATCTGCGGCAAGCCCGTCCATGAAGGCGAAAAGGCGGAACCGCTGGAGTTTAAAAGTAGCTTTGTTGATCACAATTTATGTGTCAATCCGGCCGGTGAATATGCCTGTGTGTACTGCACCGAGATCATGGATAGATCAGTGTTTCAGCAGAAATTATCCACCGGCGTTTTCACCCGTGATGGGATGTATCCGGCAGCGAAGAAGATCCACCGCGCTCACTTTTTGTTGAACCCGCCACCACCACCGTTTTCGTTTGCCATTCAAAATGGCAAGAGTCAGCACATCGTGTGGAAAGCACCGGTAAATTTGAGCCGAGAAGTGTTTGTGGTACAGCTGGGTGACCTTTCTCTAACGGTACGCCATGCAAAGCTCATCGCCGCGGTAGCGCTGGTGCATCAGCTCCGTGACACGTATTGCCAATGGGAAGCCGCTATCGCTGAACAAAAAGGCAACAAACCTAAGGCGATTGATCGCAACGCGCTGCGCGCCCTCGGCTACACCGACATGAAAGGGCAAGTCGTTCGCACGTTTATGCCTGCACGCTGGCTCACGGACATGATTGAGCAAGGCCAAATCGAGGAGACCACCCTCGCCCCGTTTTACGCCCTGAACTGGGCTGAGAGCTGGTTGCTGGACACGGCATCACTGGAAGATGACGCCGTCGCAATCAAGCCAGAACCACTTTCACTTTAGCGCACATTGAACAGGATATGACGATGAGAAAGACATTACACATTATCGCGACGACAACCGACGCCATGCATACTGCCTTCCCCGGAGGCGCGGTCAAAACGCCCAGCGGCGAGCTAGTGCAAACAACGAACAAAAAAGGGGTAGGTAACCTGTCGACGGCCTGCCACCCTAGCAATGGTTTTCGCGGTGCGCTGCGGCGCAAGGCGGCCGATCGTATCATGGCGGTACTGAGCGCCAGGGGAGAGCGGCTGTCTGCGGAAATTTACAATGGTCTTCGTTGCGGCGCGGCCAGTGCTCAGCCTGATACTGCCAGCAATTCCATAGAAGAAATGGTGCGGGCCAGTGAGCATGTTTATATGGGGCTATTTGGTGGTGGTGCCCGCTTGCTGCCTTCGCGATATAGTGCGCAGGATTTAGATATTATTTGCCGTCACAATGTCGAAGCCGGGGTAGTGAGTGCGCCTGCCAGCCTGATTGAAGGCATCCTCAGTCAGCAAACGACCACCGTAGAAGGTGAGACCGTAGACAAAAAGCCTTATCACTATCTGGAACGCGCATTTTTCACACGGGTAGATGATGTTAATCGCGGTGTGCCGGCGAAGCACATCAATACCGTCATTGACGGTGGGTTTGAAGCGCTACAGGAATATGTGGAAGGGATCCAGGACTCCAACACAAAACGCAAAGCTGACGCCAAGATTAAAAAAGAGTCGCTGAGTCACATCGTGTCCATTGAACGGATAAAAACAGGCACCCCGGTAGCGATGCGTTTTGATTTTGATGAGGACGTGACCGATGAGCAGGTGGGCCTACTACTTTTAGCGCTTCAGGACATGTTGACTGACAATCGCATCGGTGGGTATGGGCGTGACGGGTATGGCAGATTACGGGTTGACGCGGTGAGCTTTATTAGTGATGGCGACACAATCACGCAGCACGATGATTTTTATGATGGTGAGTCCTTCCAATTCGGTGACGCATTCAGCGCATATCAGGAGGCAGCGCTGGACGCGCTGGCCGGAATTGACAAAGATGACATTGTGAGCTTCTTTACCAAGCTGGGCAAGTGAGGTGGACATGACGCCACTAAAAATCACATTTAACCTGGCCACACCATTTGTGAAGTCAGGGTACCCTATTCATCTTGACAGCCTCGTTGGGTTTTGCTTCCAGCGGCATTACCTGCCGCTGGAGGACGAACCGGATGAGGCGGCAATCATGACGATTTTGGCTGACCTGCCGTTTGAAAAGCACGAGCAGGACGAAGATTGGGTCTTCAAGGCCAGCGCACTTATGCCGGATGCGCCGATGGTACACGGATCACGTTTTTTTACGCGTCGTTACTCAGAAATGGAAACGGCGCAGGCTGCGGTTCGGGGGGACATCGTCTATGGCAAGCTTAAGCCCGGCAAAACGTTGGCACCGCACGCCCTGAAAATCGATACCAAGCGAGGTAGTCAGAAGAACATTTTGGCGTATCACCCTACCACAGAGTGTCGTCGCTTAGTGGCGTATTGCATCGGAGACAAGGAGTTGCTGGATGAGGCGCTAAATGAGTGGGGGCACATTAGTCACATCGGCGCAAAGCGTCGCATGGGTCACGGCCTTATCCAATCCATCAGTATCGAGGACGATGACACGGCGTTAACCGCATGGCAAAAACGCACCATGCCCTGGCCGCTATGCGATGATGTCGTGCCAATGCGCTGTACGACACAGAACCCTTACTTCGATAAAACCAAAGTTAAGGACGGGTATTGTCACATTGATGCTATTTAGCCTCTTTCCGCCGTGTAGGTGGCTTAGAATGACCAGAATTACTTTGAACTGATATTGTTCAGGTGTCCCGCCGTAAAGGTGGCTTAAAATACCTTATGGATTGGCTTTGTGTTGTGCAATAGCGTTCCGCCGTGTAGGCGGCTTAGAATTACTAGAATTACTTTGAACTGATATTGTTCAGGTGTCCCGCCGTACAGGTGGCTTAAAATACCTTATGGTTTGGCTTTGTGTTGTGCAATAGCGTTCCGCCGTGTAGGCGGCTTAGAAATCAGCGAAACAGACATTATTACGAAGTTTATCGTGCTCCGCCGTGTAGGCGGCTTAGAATAAATATAGTTTCTATTCGCTTTGTCCCAATCGTGTTCCGCCGTGTAGGTGGTTTAGAAAAATGTCTTCGTACGACATTTTAGGATTACTCTGTGTCCCGTCGTGCAGGCGGCTTAGAATGTCAACTTGAGGTATTCCGCGACGCCCTCTATCTATCCCGCCGTGCAGGTGGCTTAAAATATCTTATGGTTTGGTTTTTTTGTGTAAAAGCTATTCGTTTGCTTTTGACCGTTAAGGTTGTACATAGCAAACATTACCCGTTTGCCACTTCTCCTGTCTTTGGTGCCAGCCAAACAAACAGGCTCATCCCTACCGCACAAGGTAGAATGAGTGTCCATGAACGAAAAGTTGGGTACGTAACATTTTGTTCAACCCACGCAGTGTATTCTGGCCACCAAGGCGTGAACATAAGAAATAGGACGAGCGTTAATAATGCCATAAAGCGAAAGGTAACATACGATCTTTTCTGCATTGTGTCTTCTTCCTAAGGATACTAAGTTAATGCTGAACACGAAATTTTCATAGGTTTTCAGTCGATGGAAACTTCTGACTTCAGTCAGGAGAGGAAATCGACTTGACAAAATCCACTGTATATATGAACATGGGTTTTTTAATTAATCGTATATCTATTTATTGTAGTGCTAAGAACCCTATCAATCAAATTGCTGGTCTCTGCTGAAACGCATAGTGCGCTGGATGCCGTGCGTCATGCCTTTGCTGATGCGTGCAATGATATCGTTCCCTACGCCAAAGAGAATCGGGTGTTTAACAATGTAAGATTGCATCACCTGTGCTACTACGACATCAGAGAAAAATCAAAGCTAGGCTCTCAGTTTACCTGCAACGCCATCAAAGCCGTGGCGGGCAAATACAAGGCGCTCAAGCTGAAGAAAAACCAGGATGTCCCTCATATCCAATTTAGGTCAAAGTCCGTCCACTACGACAAAAAGACCTATACGCTAAAGGACGACAATACGGTGTCGTTGTCCACATTAGGCAAGCGCGTGGAAGCTAAGTTTATTTGGGGCAAACATCAAAAGTCACTTTTTGAAAAAGGCTTACCCAAAGAAGCTGAACTGAACTTCAAAAACGGCACATGGTATTTCAACCTTGTCGTTGAGATTTCAACGCCTGAACGCGTCTCAAGCAATAAAGTGATGGGCGTCGATTTGGGCGAAAACAACATTGCTGCCACTTCAACGGGTAAAGTGATAGGTGGTGGCAAACTTCGGTATGACCGAGACCGATTCCTTGCAATACGTCGTCGTTTGCAACGCAACGGGTCGCAATCAGCTAAGCAATTGCTGAAGCGACTCTCCGGCAAAGAAGCGCGACACGTAACACAGGTGAATCATCAGGTAGCCAATGCGATTATCGCAGAAGCTATCGAACACAACGTTGGTGTCATTGCATTAGAGAAGCTGACCAATATCCGCAAGCGAATCAAAGCAGGCAAGCGTGTGCGTGCTCGCCTGCATCGTTGGGCATGGTATCAGCTTCAGACATTTATCGAATACAAAGCAGAGGCTGTAGGCATCGAGGTTATCTATGTCAATCCGGCGTATTCGAGTAAAACGTGCAACAAATGCGGTGCGATTGCGACACGCAATAAACACCGATTAACCTGTTCT
>CETA01039125.1_pt1 | contig 19458 bp, 19 predicted proteins | sample 531251 | NCBI WGS metagenome assembly CETA01 (sample SAMEA2622362, study PRJEB7988) | marine metagenome | biome: marine biome (ENVO:00000447); feature: mesopelagic zone (ENVO:00000213); material: "saline water (ENVO:00002010), including plankton (ENVO:xxxxxxxx)" | depth 380 m
ATAATTAATGATGTTATACTTGGCTTGTCTTTAATTGAGGATGAAGATTTAATTCCCCCCAGAATAATTGACGAATTACGTGAAAAAGGTTTATTAATTGTAAATGTTCCAAGAGATGGTAATTGTATGTTTCATGCAATAGCAAATCATTTACCAAGTATTGACTATTTTAGATTACGAAAATCAGTTGTTTGGTATTTAAAACAAAGAGAAAATATTTTCATCGAATACTTAAATAAGACTTATAAAGAATTATTTCAAGATATGGATGATAGTTTCGGAAAAAATTGGGATAATTTTATAAAATATATAGGAGGTGACGGAAATTGGGAAAAAATGCCAGCAGAATATATATTAAAAATAATTTCTGAAATGTATAATCTAGAAATAAATATTTATTCAACAATTAATAATAATAAACAACAGATTACTGGTTTTATTTCTGATATTTTTAATTTGCGTCCAATTTATTTAATACATTTAGCAGAAATGCATTGGTGTTCAACATCTGATTTTCAAAATAATACAACTTCGCAAAATAATACAACTTTCCAAAATAATACAACTCCATCATATATTTCATAAATACTTTTGTTAATTAAAAATCTAAATATAACGTAGAATGTTATCAATGCTTTCTTGGTTTATATCGTTTATATACAATCCTCAAACCCACTCAAATGACGAGACAATTTCAAATATTGACGAAACAAAAGACTCTATCTCCGTTGAATCTAACGAAATTTTAGATAATGATGGCGATATTGTTGAACACTTTACAAAAAAAACAGAAGATTTTTATATTATTAATAATAATTATATAGATACAATAACTAATGTCGATAATACTACTGAAATTCACGCCGTAGAGGCTATTGAAAATAATAGTATAAAAAATTCTGAAAATAAAGTGGGTTTAGATAATCAAATTGATAAAATAACTTCTCCATCAGATGCTATAGTACCTGATAGTGCTATATCTGCGGATAATAGTATATCTTCGCCATCATTATTAGAAAAAAGGGATTCAACTTCTAGTGAAGACGTATATCCGGAAAAAATTAATAAAAAGAAAAAAAAAAGAAAAAGAAATAAAAATAAACAACGAAAAAATCGTAAAAAAAATAATAAAAAGAAAAATAAATTCTAGAGTTCTAGCCTAAATCTCCAGTAACTAATAATAAATGCATTTATAATTAAATTTAATTATAAATGCGTTCTTAATAAACCATTACAAAAAAATAAATAGAGATAAATAACAAAAACAATGTATATATTTTATATATTTTATCAATAATGGAAGAAAAATGTACAATATGTTTAAAAAATATAAAAACAAAAAGTTCTAAAACCTTATTATATGAAAAATTTTTTACAAAATGTAAATGTAAATATTATTATCACAATCGTTGTATAAAAACTTGGATGAAAAGGAAAAAAACATGTCCAACATGTAGAGAAGCTATTTTTGATAATAAATATGATAAGTACAAAAATTCAATAAAAAAATCTTGTTGGAAGATAATAATATTTTATATAAGATTTATACTACTTATACATAAACCATTTTTGTTTTTTATTTGTACTACAACACTTTTTAGTCTTATAGCATTATTTTTTCTTAATTTAGAAGCATTCATGATAATTTTTCTACGTAAATTTTTAATATATATATGTTATATTACATATCTTTTAATAATTCCAACAATTTTCATATCTCAAATTTTTTTTATATATAGAATAAATTTATATATATATCTTAATGCGTAAGTAATACATAAATTATATTTTTTATAACATATAAAACACTCATAATGAATAGTTTTTGGTCAAATACAAATTATTTAAATCAAAATCAAAAAAAAAAAACAAAAAATGATGTCACTATGAAAAATTGTACTTCTAATAGTTATTATTCTAATAATAATTCTAATAGTATTTGCGAACGAGAATGTAATAATTTAATAAATGAACAAATTAATATGTTTTTATATGGTTCATACGCATATTTAGTAATGTCCAGTTATTTTTCACAAAATGAAATATCAATGATGGGATTATCTAAATTATTTCAAAATTTATCTGATGCTAAAAAATCTTTAGCTCTTACATTAATTAATTATCAACAAAAACATAATAAAAAAATTAAATTTACAAAAATTGATACAATAAATACAAATTCATGGTCTGCACATAGTGCTTTAAAAAATACGATTGATTTTGAAACATCTATAAATAATTCATTACAAAAATTACATAATTATTCAACTAAACTTAATAATCACAATTTAAGTAATTTTTTACAAACTTCAATGATAAATTTACAACTTGATTTAATTAGACAATTGAATATATTATCTACACAATTGAAAGTATGTGGTCAAGGAGCAGGTTTATATATTTTTGATCAAAACTTATTAAAAAAATATTAAAAATTATAATATAATAAATATTAATAAATGAAGAAAGCTTCTTGTACATTGTTAATAGATAAACTTAATAAAAAATTTCTATCAGTTTCATTAAAAGATGATAAAACTGATGCTAATTTACCTGGTGGAAAAGTTGAACCAAACGAAACACATAAACAAGCAGCAATAAGAGAACTAAAAGAAGAAACAGGATTAAATATTTTAGAAAAAGATTTAATCAAATTTCAAGAAGAAATTGAAGAAGAATATAATGTAATTACATATTTAGTATTAAAATGGTCTGGTGAAATTTATACAGAAGAAGAAGGTGTTGTAAAATGGTTGCCATTTATTTTTTTAACAAAATCTAAAAAATGGAAAAGATATAATACAAATTTATATACTAAATTGGCGGACGAACATTATATCTAATATTATCCGATATGCTCAAATGACCTGTAAATTTAAATATTAATTCACATATGTCATAACACGGTATTAATTTATATAATAATGAATAAACATTATCTCGATATAGTAAATTAGACATGATTAATACTGTATAAAAAGTGACAGACTCATCTGGCATATTTTTATCTCTTTCAAGTAAATCACGAATTATAATATACCGTTTATTAAGATAATTTAATTTATGAATATATGATGTGGAATATTTTTTTAAAATTGTTACTTCCATTATATACAATTTTAAAAATATATTAAATTTTAATTTTCCTTTAACAACATTTCGATTCTTTTTTTGTCTCTTTAAAATATTTTTCAGAAACTTTAAAACCTTTTGTTCCTTGAATAATATTTCCCTTATCATATTCCCTTTTAATCAATTTTGCAATATCTGTAAATATATCAGCAATTTTGTTATCTGATTTAGCACTTACTTCATAAAAAGGTATATTATATAAGTTAGCCATTTTTTTTCCTTCTTTTTTAGATACTTGACGCATATAATCATTATCAATCTTATTTCCAATAAGAACTTTAAATAATAAATTATTAGGCGCATTTTGATTTAAAGTACCAATCCATCTAGGTATGCGAATAAAAGACATTCTCTGTGTAATATCATAAATAAGAAAAGCACTTATAGCATCTCGATAATAAGATCTGGTTATTGACCGAAAACGTTCTTGACCAGCTGTATCCCATATTTCAATTCTTATTTTTTTATTATCTATATTTATTATCTTATATTTATATTCAACTCCAATTGTAACGTCACTTATACATATAAAATATTTATTTATATATCTTTCAATTAATGATGTTTTACCAACACCAGATTCACCGACAAGAATAAATTTAAATGCATAATCATAACTTTCCATTATTAGAACGTTATTATATAACAATGTTTTTTCTACATATTAAAAACTTTCTATTTTAAGATTTAATGTGTATCACCATTATTATTTAATACAGGAGATTCATTAGTAGAACGCGTCTTAGTTCCAACAAACTTCCAATTATGATGACAATTAGCACATACAATTACAATACTCAAATTTTTACATTGATAATATGCATTACTTCCCTCTGTTTTACATTTTGAACATTTAGTATTCATTCGTGGATATGTTGGATCTTCATTCATATATTGATGATTTATATGAGGATGACTATCACTTTTTTTATATTTTTTTTTAAAGATACAAGTATCAATAGTTTCTTTTTGATAATTACATAATTTACAATAACTAAAGATTTTTCTTTGTTCGGTATCCTCCTTAATATATAAATAATTATTACAATTTTTACAAAACTCCATAATTATGTTTTAATAATAATTAATATATTTCAATTTTTATTTACTTATAAAACTGCTGCTGGAACATCTTCGCGACTATCTTCGTAATTATCAAATCTTCCTAAATCATTATAATCATCAAATATCGCACGAGGTTTCTTAAATTTTAAAATAACCATAATAGATATTTGTAAAATAGCACCAACAATATATGGAATCATTAATACTACTTTTTCACCATTTATAACACTTTGATATATTACGGTTAATATACAACCACTTGTATTAATACTTAATGTTATTAGTGATAACGAACTAGTTACTATTGTTGTTGTATAAGATTCTATTACTTGCGGTATCCATTGTAACACACTCATTACGGCAGATGTAGAAAACATTATATCAATAAATATAGTAGATTGCGGTATAATAATTGATACTGTTCCAAAACAAATAAATACTATCCAAGATAAACAAAATAATATAAATGTATATTTATAATCTTGAACATCCATGTCACTAAAATAAGCAAATTCCAATAATCTATTAGAATTAGGCTTTTTTGTATGATACATATATATTAATAAATAAGACAACCAACAAATACAAACAACAATTAATTGAGATACATCCAATCCAATTGTAAAAGAACTCAATTCATCTAAATTTAATAAAATTGAGGCATACATTGTTAATATTGAACTTATTACTCCCATTACTAAACTGGAAATATTAATTCCATCTATCGATTTATTTACTATTATTTTATGAAATTGAATTCCATATGAAATAATAGTACCAATAATTAATAAAAATCCGACGACTCCTGATAATGAACTATTCATTTAAATTAAATATAAATTGTAATTGTTATATAATTGTTAAATTATTTTATTATTATAACTTATAATAAGAGTTATGACATTACAATCTTTAGATAATAAAGTTATAGAAGAATTTGGATTTATTGGTGCACTTACAAAGAAAATAGCAGAAAGAGCAAAAAGAGTAACATCAAATGTTACAAAAGCAGCATCAACAAATCAAAAAGCATGGAAACCGCCAGCATCACAAAAAACAAAAACTGATGATAGCGATTCCGCATTTGGAATACCAGGATTAGACTCAATCCTTGGTCCAATAAAAGAATTTTTTGAAAATCTCATAAGTAATATGAAAAGTAAAATTGGAGGAGCATTAAATAAAATTGTAAATATCAAAGAAACAATAGTTGATAAATTAAGTGGTCTTTTTGATCCACTTGTTAAAAAATTTGAAGGACCATTGCAAAATATAATGATAGCTGGAGCATTATTAGTATTTATTACTATCTTAGGACAAGTAATTGTCCCAATATTTTCATATTTAATGCCAGTAGATTGTCCAAAATGTTCTTGTCCATCTTGCCCCCCTAAATTGCCAACTGTCTAAATTTAAAAATATATTAAACATTTAATAATAAAAAAAATTATATTAAAAATGATTGGATGTATTAAAATTTTTATATTTACAATCACAATTTTTTTTATTATTAATTATATGATTTTTGAAAATATTGTACCAAAACAATTAGTATTTAATTATTTACTTGAAAAATTTGATCTTAAAATGCCGGTTTTCCCAAATATTCCAAAAACAATAATTCTAGAAAATAATGATGAAATTTATTTTAATAAATTTAAATTTACTCATTTTAATCAATCACAACATGAAATGATAAATGAAGATAATTTATTACAAAATATACAAATATTTAATAATAATTTGCAAAAAATACAAGGATTAAATTTAAATATTATTTATAATTGTATTATTCTTATTCTTTCAGTTATATTTGGAATATTTTTAAATGTAATCAGTGAAAGTGTTAAATTAATATATCCATTAGAAAGTACAAATCGTAAAATAGATATACATATAATAAACTATAATAATTTTACAGAATTATTAAGAGAAAGACTAGATGGTATAAATGAACGTTTTGATCATAATAATAGTAGATTTGAAAATTTACAAAATCAAATAGAATTTTTACAAAATCAAATTAACAACTTTGACAAGAACAAGTTGGACACCCTCTAGGAAAAAAATATTTAATTAAATTAAATATACATCCAAATAATGATATAGCATTCAATGCTAAAAGTCCATAAAATATATATTGAAATGATTGCATAATTCTTTTTTCAACTCCCTCCCATATTTCTTTAATTTTATCGTAAATATAATCTTTTATATTAACAATATTATTTACTCTATCTTCTATAAATTTTTTTACTGATTCCAATCTACTACCCATAAATGATGATAAACCATTTTTTAAACGTTTAATAAAATTAACTAATTTATCTTTTAATCCATTAAAAATATTTAAAAATTTATCTTTTACTTCCATGACCCCATCTGAAATACTTCCTATAAATTTACTTCCGCCATCAAGAACTTTATTTCCAATATTTACTGATAAATTAGAAATTGATGAAGAAGCATCTTTTACGGGATTTACTATCTTATCATTTACCCAACCAGTTACTTTATTTTTGATATCTGAAATAAAATTAAAATGTTCTATATTTTTATTTTGAAGTGTAAATAAAAAAAGAAACGGTATTATAATTGCTAAAACTATTGCGGAATATGAATTCATTTAAACTATATATTATTAATATAATAGGATATAAAATTTTTGTTTTATTTTTAATCACAAGTACAAGAACATTCAAGACATTTTACGGGAGATACAAGATAACTAAATATACTAAAACTATTAAGAGCAATTCCACAAACTAAAAATCCTAATGTTATATAATAACCAGTTTGTAACATATCTGGGATACCAGTTGCATTAATAGCAATTTCCCAAACTTTTTTTAATTTATCAGTTACAAAACCTAAAGTTTTATTCAAAATAGGTGAAATTTTATCCATTACAAATGTTTTTACAAAATTTAATTTATTTCCTATAAATGGTTGTAATTTATCTTTAATAAAATTCACCATTGTAGTAACTATATTTTTAATAGTGTTGTAAACTTTTTTGAAAATATCTTTTGCTTTTTCTATTAAATCTTTAACAAAAGAAATTGGTTTTTCCAAAATTTCTAATATTTTATTTTTAGCCTTTTCAGGCAAACCTGAAATTTTATTCTTAATTTCATTTATTTTATTTAATAAATTATTATTAATCCAATCTTTAATAGGATTGAAAACATCATCTATACTTGGGAGAACATCTGCTACAGCACCTACTGCTTTTTTTCCACCTGATACTATGGCACCTCCTACTGCTTTTCCACCTGATACTACGGTATTTCCTGCTTTCTTAAAGAAACTAACCAAACCAAACCCTTCAACTTTTTTATTAAGAACTAATGCATAATATCCAAGAAGTAATAATACTATAACCAAAATTATAATCTGATATGTTTCTGCTATATTTATCATATGTATCTATTATATATTATAACAAATATATTTATGATAATATCAATTACTTACAAAGAAGGATAAAATTCCCATTTAAGCATTTTTGTAATACCTTTCCAAATAACATCTTGTTGATAAAGTTTTTCACGACTTTTTAGAAGAGGGAAATATGGAATGTATTCATCTTCTCCCAATAATTCTAAAAATTTCCGTATAACATATGAATAACTTAAAAAATTTTTTCTATTTTTTGGACAACATTCAGAAAAAGGTTTTTGAATTTCTTTAAACATTAGCCTCATTCTTTCTTCTAATTCACGACTTAAAACTGGCGGTGGTAATCCGTTTAATTTATTTATAATATGATGAATATGTTCATAATATTTATTTAAATTTAATCTTTTTAAGATTTGTCTCATTTTTACATGATTTAATTTTGACATATCTTTTATTCTCTCTTTCTTTATTTCACACAAAATTTGGTCGTAGACATCTTGAGGTATATTAGTACTTTCTTTTGCTTGGCAGCAAATCCGACTTTAAAAGCCCCTTCAAGGTTCGACTGACAAAAGTCTCCCAAAAAGGATTAGATTTCTCTAATGGCTGGACTATATCTTAAGCCAATTATTGGAAATAACTAATTTCCTATGACCCACAAACATTTAGTCTCTGAACCTTTTCCATATCCTAGTTAAAAACAGATGTAGGAACTTGGCTGCGGATTATCCATTTCATCCTTTAATATAAAGGAATTATCTTTAACGTTTTTACTTTACACAAGGTCATTACCCCGTCCATCATATAGTTTCCTATATGACTTAGTAGTTAAAGCTTTAGGAAGTTCCCGCAATTTGAATGTGTTGCACAATATAGAATACTAATTGTCATTTTCTTCTATTTGTACTAGCAATTTGGGTATTAGTAAAAATAATAACAGTATCCTTCACCTTTACCTATATACCATACTGCTAGTATATAGAGTGTTGCTATTTCAATCCCAAAATTGAACTGACTTATCCCGTTTATCCAGTCGATATTAATTACCGACTTCATATATTCAGGTTTTAGAAAACTTTGTATATGATCTGGATTTCTCCAGCGGACCGACTGTATCTTAAGCCACTTCTGGTTAGTTAGACCATCATTAGTGACCAACACCCGTTCAGTCTGTGAGCCCCCAGCATAGAACTTACTATTACGTTCCTTAGCTAGTTAGGTGGCGGATTACCAATTTCATCCTAATTTAGGAATCATCTCTAATATTTTTACTATGAGCGACGCTATTAACGTGCCTATTATTTATAGTTTCCTATAAATAAGGAGTAATTAGAGCTTTATGGTTTCCCCGAACCTCAAGGTGTTTTGCCGAATATAGATTACTAATCTAGTATATTCATCTATACCGACTAGCCAGTTAGAAATTCTATAAAAAAAACAATAGAATACAGTATTTTCCACTATTTATCCTAAATATAATACTGTAATATTTAGGTAGCTGGCTGTTACGAGCAGAAATTTTTTATTGATATTCTTTATTTTCTAATTGATTTTAAATATTATCGTTAAAAATAAATAAATATCGTATTTTAACTCGTTGAAATGATTTCGATAATACAACATTTGACATTCGTTAAAATAAACGGTGCTGTCGGAGTTTGTTGTATTTCCTTGTAAAATGATTTACAAGTCAATGCTTCCCATGTTTCAATTTTCAATTCACATGATCACATTGATATCGCTCGGAAATGGAGTTACCCAAACTTGCGATAGTCTAGACTGTACATTAAGCAATAATATTTAATATTATCACCGACAAGTGACCCAGTCGTTAGCGATTACCAGATAAATCTGGTCACCGACGGTCTTGACCTATTTTGATTTGCCAACCAAAACACATCTTTGACCGTTTTCACTTATCTCGCCTTGAATATATATCATTCGCACATGAATTGTCATTCACGTTATATTTAACCACTTATTTAATATAAATAGTACGATTAAATACAGACTAACAGCAATCAACTATGTTAATTCATAGTTAAACTAATAAAAATTCTATAGTTTGGTGCGTTGCCACCCCAATTCTGTTTTTGGACAATTATTATAATATTTTGAATATTATAATTAAGTTTAGAGTTCTCACACTCTTCACAATTATTTATCCGTTTGTAAGCAAAATATGAAATTTCACTAGGAGGTTCTTTATACGAAGGTCTTTCACTATCAATAACAGTAAAAGCAGCTTCACCACATTTTTGACATACATATAATGCTTCAGCATGTATAAGAGTTTTTTCACAATCACATTTATAACAATAAGATTCATTTTCATTGTATTCATATTTGCCAGAATAATTTTCATCAATAATTGATAAATATTCGTCAAGTAGATCAGAACGATTAAATTTATTAGTTTTATTAACAAATTTTGTCATGTTTTGATTATCTTTTTTGGCACAATTAAAAAAATTAACAGTTTTTTTTTCTTTTTTACCCTTTTTCTTTTTTTCGTTTATTGAAACTTTATTATAATATTTCGATATCAAATCTAATGTATCAAGATAATAATCGATTTTGTCGGTACCATTCTTAATTTCGTCAATTTCCTTCTCTAAAGCGACAATTTTATCTTTTAATTCAAACTTTTTTTCAATATCATCATCGGTTATAGATGTGTTTGCACTCTTACAAAGTGTTTTATATTCTTCTTGTAATGTGAAAAGATTAATTTCTTTTTTAGGAAGAGATTTTTCTAAAGAGTTAAATTTATTTATTACCTCTTTATGTTTTCTATCTAATGTGATAGAATTGTGTCCTTTCCTTTTTTTTTCACTAAATTTAAAAGAATTTGACATATTGGTAGTACTACTACGTTAAATATTTTAATTCTTATGAAGGTAACATACACTATAAACAAAATAAATATCAAAAAACGCAGGAGGATATATTTAATCATCAGAATCAGAACATATCGCTAAACCACTGAATACAATCTCTTGAACTTTTTTGCGTTTTCGTATCTTTAATCCTTCTGTTTGCTTGATATCTTTCAATTTAATGTCTTTATAATTTTCTTTGACAACGTCAAAAACATCTATGTGATATTCTTGTCGTTTATAAAATCGTTGTCTATACGTTCCTTGATTTATAAATATTGAAAAATTGTCGGCAATATCAATAACTATAGGGGTAAAACCCGTATTTGCTCTTAAAATACGACCAACAACTTGTTCAACTTCCTTTCTTGGACAAGCCATTAATAAAGTATTTAATGTAGGAATATCTGTTCCTTCTGCTACTAAATTATAAGTTCCATAAATTACATCACATTTTGAAGATTCTTCTAACTGAGCTTTTTTCATACCACCCATATAATATCCAGTTGTTATAGGAACTTCCTCTCCATCAACAATTTTAGTATAGTTAAAACTATCAAAATTCTCTTTCATACTCTTTAAATGAATTTTTCTAGATGATAATACCAATATTTGTCTTCCTTGTTGTGCAAATAGTTTTAATTGAAACCTGATAAATTTCAATCTTCTTTTACAAGATATAATTAAGTCTACCATTTTAGGAATATCATACGCATCATTTCTACAAGTACGAGCATTGTATCTTCGTATTTCTCTAAAATGTGTGTTTGTATAATTAATAAATTTAACAATAACTTCTTGCCCTCCTCTCTTTTCTATTAAATCATTTCCTATATAGCCCAAATGCCAATAAAAAACCTTCTCTAATTTATCATTTCTTGTTGGGGTAGCACTCAATCCCAAAAAATACTTTGTAGCCATGATCGGTAAAGCTCGTGAAAATGTTGGTGCTGCGAGATGATGACAATTAGAAACAACAATTCCTTGATGTGGATTTCCAGATTTTGTACCACAAACTACAAAATTATGATTGTCTTTAACCTCAATATCATAAACATATGGTTTAGTTTGTCTATTATTACCTTTATGAATATAAGATTTTACATAATTTACTCTCGCATATCCATAATCTAAAAATTTACTATCCCACGAATAACGCCATTCTTGTATATCATCATGAATTTTATATAGCATATTATCAATCGAAATATAAGGAGAAATTATTTGTTTTAATTTAATTATACCATCTTTATTAAAACGTATATAGTGATATCCTTTTTTACGATTATCAAAACTAAGACAACAAGGAATATCAAATACATTATTTAAAGTTTCTATTATTCGTATTTGACTATCATAATCAAATGAATGAGTTGATAAATGACCACCATTTCCTCTTTGGTTGATAGAACCATCATCTAAAAACCAAATTGATAATCCTCTCGGATCTAATTTATCTAAAACCCATTGAGGACATGTGTGAGCAGTTTTCGGAAAAATATACTTTTTATCAATATCAATAATTTTAGTATTAAAACGAAATGCTTCTTTTTGAGAATAACCATTTTTTTCACAATAATTTAATTCTTTAATACCAAACATATTTGCTTTCCATTTACAATAATCATATTGTTTTTTTCCATGTATAATAGATAATCTAATACGATTTTTACCATTAATTCTTCTAATACAACCATCTCCTAAAAATGAACCTAATAAAATTTGTTCTTGATCTTCATTTAATCCTTGAGATATATAGTTAAAATCAGTATTCTCATTAGCATCATAATAAGAAATTAGTAAATCACCTTCGGTCAAATCTTTTGCTTTCATATATCCGTGTGATGTTAATATTTTATGTTCGGGAGTACATTTCATGATTTTTTTACTACATTTTATTTCTACTAAATCTGTCCTTTCTTTTCTCCATGCATGAGTTAATGATTTATATTCAAAATTTTTGGTCAATTGGTTATAGGACAAAATTTTTGGTATTTCTTTACCTTTTACCCACATTTCATATAAAGTTCCTATTAATGAATAACCATTTTCAGTTATAATAGAAGTATTAAATGGAAAACATTCATCCACGACTGATAAACCGAATTGGTCAAAAAATCCACGAGGAAATACTCTATTTTCACTTACCAGTGTTTGAAGCATAGCAATAACAATATCTTTATCTTCTACATCACATTTTGGACCTTTTATAATACCAACCCTAGCACCTGGAACAAATTGTTCTATTCGTTCTATCCATTGTGTTAATAAAACAGATGTGTGAACAACTATGAGTGTTTTCTGTGCTAGTTTCGTCATAATATATAGAGCACAGAATGTCTTACCTTGTCCACATGGGATACTAATAATAGTCCCACCACCATATAGTTTATGTTTTACAATACTTTTTTTATTTTTCACAGATTTAACAATAAATTTATCAAATGGATTTTGAAGAATAGATAAAGCTCTTTTAATTATAGGTCTTTGTATAGGACGTGGTTCAAAAACACATTTTAAATTTATAGGTTCTCCGTCACATATATCAATTTTTTTAGGTGGTCCTAAATTTTCTAATCCCCAATATCTTGGTAAATATAATTTATCAGAACTTTCATAAAATACAGGAAATTCTTCAGCAAAATGAGCAAAATCTCTATGAACAACAGGTTTGACAGTTAGCTGATTTTTAATCTTCAGAATTTCTTTCTCACTAAAATCTTTTTTTTTTATAATATAGCCTTTTCGAGTTAAAATAGTACCTTTTCTCGCAGTTTTATCAAAAAAGTCAAGCATATTAAAATATATATATAGCAAGTGTAAATATATTATAATACATAATCTTTCTATTTTAATATAGTTTTTGATTTATTTTAGTTAATAAATATTATTTATATCTGTTCTAAAAAAAAAATTTCTTTCATAATATTATATAAATTAACTACTATGTTGAATCAATTAGAATCATTTGTAAACAAATCTCTTTCATTTTTAGATAACCCATATGCCAAAAACATTATCAAAATGCTTCTTGTCCTTTACGCAGGACTTGCCGCCCCAAGATTACCATCATTCCTCGCAAGCCTTTTCAACAATGCTTTATTCAGAATTGTAGTACTTTTCCTTATTGCTTACTTAGGACTTAAAGATACCACTATTGCTTTACTTTCCGCAGTTGCCTTTACTCTTTCTATTATTTTCTTAAAGAAAGCAGAAACCACCAACTCAATCTATGGTGCTTTACAAGCTGCTGTTGATACTCCACAAGAATGGATCAACGATATTGTTGATGATACCCAAAAAGTAATTGATGATGCTGTAGATACCGTCCAATCTGGTCTTGGTATTGATGAATCTGAAATTTCCGGCGCAATTGACTCCGCACAAGCAGGTTTTGATTCTCTTGTAGATGGAGCACAAAAAGGATTTAACAGCTTAGTAGATGGTGTCCAAGGAATTATCCCAGGTGGTGATGCTGCACTAGTTGCCGCAGCAGTAGAAGATGCTTCTGAAGCATATGATGCCCCAGCCGAAACTGAAGAAGCCGCACCAGCCTCAATTGGAGGATATGATGGAGGCTCTTTCGGAGCTGCTTTGTAAATAAATTTACAAAATAATATAGTAAGTAAATCTCTTTTTTTATAAAAATAAAAAAAACAAAATATAAATATTAGATATTAATATATATATGATGTTTTCAAATGAGATATTAACAAATATACTACTTGTTGTAATATGTATTACATTATCTTATATTTTGGGAATGACTATTGTAAAAGTTATAGATAAAAGACTTAGTCATTTCGAAATTAAAATGCCAAAACAAAATATTATAGTCAAGTTAAATGATCAATATGATTCTAGTTTTAAATCAGTTATACCTAAAAAAAAAGTTATAGTAAAAAAACCAAAAAAAGAAACTTATACTGATATAGAACCAGTTATAGATAATCCAGAAATAAATCAAGAAAATACGAATAAAGAAGGCGATATTGAAAATTTCTTTGAAGGAATTAATTATCAAAATAAAAGTATGAACAGAACTCCAGATATAATAGAAAATTTAACAAACGATATCGTCCAAGAAAATTTTTATGACGATTCTACACATACAAACGGATTAGAAAAATTTGGAAATATTAATCACAACCCAGATGATAACACAAGTAGAATAAGTGTTTATACAAATTGGTTAAAAACAAATAAAAAAAATTATCATAGTTTACCAAAAATTCATATTAAAAATTTAATGAAGGTATTAAAAGGAAAAGAACTTGCTGATAAAGATGTTCCAGAAAGTTTTGTTATTGTACGCGAAGGTGAAGAAGATATTGAAAAAACAATACCTCAAGCTAATTGCGGTTGTGGAAATTAATTTAACTACTAATTTCAGTAGTTAATAAAAAATTTTTTAATAATTGCTTACCAAAATTTGTCCCAATCGATTCAGGATGAAATTGTAATCCATATATATCATATTTTTTGTGTTTAATCCCCATAATAATATTATTTGATGTTTCTGAAATAATTTCTATAACATCAGGTACATTATCAGTATCACCGACTAATGAATGATATCGCATCGCACAAAATGGATTTGGTATCTTATTAAATAATTTATCACCATTATGTTTCATATTTGATGTCTTCCCATGCATTATTTCACTACATATTTTAATATTACCACCAAAATATGTATATATACACTCATGCCCTAAACAAATACCTAAAACTGGGATTTTTCCTTTACATTTGTCTAATATTTCCTTATAATTACTAGTTTCATTTGGACTTTTTGGTCCAGGTCCCAAAATAATATGAGTGTAATCTAAACACTCATCTACATCAATCTTATCATTCCTAATTACATCTACATTGTTAACTATTTCTGATACATATTGATAAATATTATATGTAAAACTACAATAATTATCAATTAACAAAATTCGTGTATCTTCCCTAATATCTCTTTTTAAATCCAACATTTCAGCATTAGATACAGCCTTTTTTACACTATTCATCTTATGAACAGTTTCGTAAAATTCAGTTTTTGGATCAGAATCAAATACTATACCACCACCTGCTTGTAAATAGACTGTACTATCTTTATATAAAATTGTTCGTATTCCTATACACATATCCAATGTTTCATCATAATTGATAAAACCAATGCCACCACCATAAAAATTTCTACGTTCTGTTTCAACTTCCGAAATATTTTGCATTGCACAAATCTTAGGAGCACCAGACAAAGTTCCTGCAGGAAATATTGCTTGTAAAGCATCTAAATAATCATATTCATCTTTTATTATTCCCGAAACCTGAGAACATATGTGCATTACATTTGAAAAGTATTTCACTTCTTGATACTCATCTATCGTAATAGAAGCAGGCTTACTAATCTTTCCAATATCATTTCTAGCCAAATCGACTAACATTATATGCTCACTAATCTCCTTGTCATCATTTATTAAATCTTCCTCATTAATCAAATCTTCCTCTTCATCTTTTCCACGAGGTCTAGTTCCAGCAATTGGGCATGTAGTAATTTTATTATCTTTTACTTTTAATAATAACTCTGGAGAAGCACCTATTAAAAAAAAATTCTTAAATTTTAAAATAAATCTGTATGGACTATTTTTACCAATTTTCATTAATTCATCAAATATATCATAGGGAAGAGCAGATGAATATTTATACATTTTTCTAGAAGGAACCACTTGAATGAAATCGCCACGATATATTCTACCTTTTAATTTTTTAACCTTTTTAATAAATTCTACCTTATTACAATTAGTTTGCCATTTGTCAGAAATATTATCCTGACTTAAAATTCTTTTCCATTTTATTTCCTCATCACTATTAATAAATTTTTCTAAATCGTCTATTAATTTAATTGATTTATCATAATTATCAGTAATATTTTCCCCTAAATTACAAACAGAACATAACTTAACTTTTTTTCTTTTATAATCAATTTCTATAAAAGAATGATATAAACAAAATATATTTATAGGAATATTTGTTGGATTATTATAATTAGATTTTACACTCTCTTCTATACTGCTAATATTTTCATACCCATAATACCCTAAATATCCTCCTATAAAAATAGGATATTTAATATCTTCAACTCTATAAAATTTTTTCTTAAAATTTTCACGAATCTTATCAGATGGTTCTTCATCGGTATTAATAACATGTTTTGGATTATATCCAATAATAGTTTTATCGTTTATGCTAAAACGACAAAAAAAATCATAATTAATTACCTTTTTTAAATTTGTATCATAAATTTCATTATAATCAATCTCCTTAAAAATAAGAGTAATATATCCATTATTAGATATATTCAAGTTCTTCAGTCTTGATAATGATGGCTCATAAAACATAAATAAATATACTTATTAAATATATTTATTTATGATTATTATATTTATTTCTTTTCTTAGCCTAATTCTAAAGTATAATTATATTCAAATGATATCCAAAAAAATAAAATACTTAATCCAGTCAAAATATGCCAATAATGATGAAGTGGTCTTATTTTTTTTTTATCAATTATCCATAAAATTTTGCCAATAATTAAAGACAATAAACCAAATATTGAATATTTATCAAATTTTAAACCATTATAAATATTAGCGTATACCATAAATCCAATATTCAATCCAATAGTTATTATAAAAATAATATTAGCATATTTCATTATCTTATATTGGAAAAAATAAATGAAAATAATTAAGAGTGGAATTTTAAATGTCAAAAAATCAAGGATTCCTGTTATGTTAAAACTATGAGCAACTTGACATAATAATAATGTATAAACAGTCAATAACATACCAATTTGATCTATTATTTTAAATATTAAAATATGCTTCCCATGCCAAAGTAAAGTTCCTAAACCTAAAATAAATATACTACAAATATATAAATTTTTTAAATTATTAGAAATATTATCAATGGAATGACTCATTACCGAAATAATTATTGCAGATAAAATATAAGCAAAACTAGTAAATGTATTCCATGGTTCAAAAACAGAAATACCACATAAATTACAAGTACAAAAACTTTCACAAAATAATTCCGAAGAATGAAATTTAGAAAACAAATTTCTTCCAGATAAATTTGGAATATACATCTATAATAATAAAATGATGAATATGTTTAAATCAAAAAATATTATTTATAATATTATATAAATATAATTTATAATATTATAATTATTATCATTGTTATACATGTCCATTCCCAAAATAACAAATTCAATATTAAAGAACAACTTATCTGAATGTTCTGAAGAAAATATTATAAAAGCACTTGAAGATTTATTTGATCCAAATATTGATGATATTTTAAAAAGTTCATTTCTAACTACGATAAATTTTGCAAATGGAAATGACTATTCATTATTGATTAGTTATTTAACAAAAGTTTTAAAAAATATATCCGATCAATGTCCTCTTGATTTTCCAATTTATGATATTGTTGGAACTGGTGGAGATAAAAAAAATACATACAATATTTCGACACCTGCTTCAATAATATGTGCTGGAGCAAATATTAAAATGTGTAAGCATGGAAATCGTTCAAGTACTTCTAATTCCGGAAGTGCTGATGTTTTAGAAAAATTAGGTGCCAATATTAATTTGAATTCAAGACAAATTCAAGAAGTTATGGAAAATAATAACTTTTGTTTCGTTTTTGCTCCCCAATTTTATAAAAAGATGAAGCATATTATGCCTGTTAGAAGAAATGTTGGTATTAAAACAATATTCAATTTTATTGGACCCTTGATAAACCCTACAAATCCAACAGGTTTATTAATTGGTGTTTCAAATACAGATAAAGCAGATATTATTGCTAGAACATTAGCTGTAAATCCAGAAACAAATGTTATGCTAGTTCATAGTAATGGTATTGATAAAATATCTCCTTATCAAAAAACTAAATTTTGGAAAATAAAATATCATATAATAGAAAAAGGAACAATTAAACCAAGTGAATTTGGCTTTAGAGAATCAAATTCCGAAAATTATTTTAAAGGTGGTACAAATGCTATGTCAAATGCTCAAACAATTTTAGAAATTTTAATGAATATTGAACAAGGACCAATTAAAGATTTTATATTAGTTCATTCTGCTACATTAGCAGTTTTAGCAAATTTAGTATCAACACCTGAAGAAGGTATGGCAATTATGCGAGAATCAATTGAAAGTGGTAAAGCATTAGAACAATTAAATAATTATGTCAGAATGAGTAACAAATACTCAAAAATTAATTTTTTAGATAGAATCATTAGTAGAAGAAAATTGGAATTAAATATTAAAATGAAAATGAATCGGATACAGACATTTGATTTTCTCGATACTGAAACTAGACCAATGAATTGTTATGAAATTTTAAAAAATAATTCTATTAATATAATTGGCGAAATTAAACGTTCTTCACCAAGTGAAGGTAATATTAACTCTGATATTAATATTAACGAAGTTGTTACAGATTACATTAATGGTAGTGTGACTGGCATTTCAATTCTTACTGAGAACGTCTGGTTTGGTGGTAGTCTTAAAGATATTAAATCAGTAAGAAATCAAATTGAAAATATACCAAATAGACCTTTTATTCTTAGAAAAGACTTTATTTTTTCTAGATATCAAGTTTTTGAAGCATACATTGCTGGTGCAGACACCTTATTACTAATAGCTTCATTAGAAAAACACATGATTGAATATGAAACAAGTTTAAAAGATTTAATTTTATTTTCACAGCATCTCGGTATGGAGCCGATTGTTGAAATTTATGATATAGATGAATTAGAACAATCTATTAATGCTAATGCTAAAATTATAGGTATAAATAATCGTAATCTAAAAACTTTTCAAGTAAATTTAAAAGTTTCAGAAAATATTATGAAATATGTTCATTCAAATTCTGAAAGATTTCAAGATATTGTTTTTATATCATTAAGTGGAAT
>CETA01019914.1_pt1 | contig 19303 bp, 15 predicted proteins | sample 531251 | NCBI WGS metagenome assembly CETA01 (sample SAMEA2622362, study PRJEB7988) | marine metagenome | biome: marine biome (ENVO:00000447); feature: mesopelagic zone (ENVO:00000213); material: "saline water (ENVO:00002010), including plankton (ENVO:xxxxxxxx)" | depth 380 m
TTTTATTTTTTTATTTTTTGGATAAATAATTATATATAGATTATAAGTATAGTTATAGTTTAATTCATCATGGTAAAAAAATATGATTGTATTTATGTGTCACCTCATATGGACGATGTAGTTTTTTCAGCATCAGGTAGTTTATATCAAAATTTAAAAAAAAATAAATCTATATTAATAATAACTGTATTTACACATAACCAAACTAATTTGAATACATCTTGTTCTGACAAGCCAGTATCTACTAATAATACAAATACACTCCAAAATTTATATAATAAGGTATCTTGTTTAAAGGCAAGAAGAAAAGAGGATACAAATGCGATGAAAGAGATAAAAGTTGATTTTGTTTATTTAGATTTTCCAGAAATTTTACATAGACATATAAAAATGAATGTATTAAATATGATAATATTTCCTTCAAAAAAAAATTTATTATCACAAGATATTGAATTTTATGAAAAATATTCCAAAAAAATTATAAAACTTGTTGGGGAAGGATTAAAAGATAATGGAATTTTATATTTTCCATTGGGAAGTGGTTTTCATCCAGATCATTTATTAATACATGATATTGGAATTATTTTAAAATCTAAATACAATGTTTTTTTTTATGAAGATATTCCATATTCATTTTTGTATACTAATTTAAAATATAGATTAGTTCGTGAATCGAGAAATAGAAATATTTGGTTTGATTCTGAAAGTAATTGTAATTTTATAGAAAAAATATCAGGAATTTCAAAAAATTTAACTAAACCATTCTGTTTTTTACATTTGTATTTACATAATAAATTACCCAAAAAATTTGATTATGAAAATCAAATTATCGAATTTAATGAAAACATATTTGAAAAAAAAATAAAATTAATTTTAATGTATAAAAGTCAATTACAAGTCTGTTTTGGAACAAATGATGAAAAAAAAATAAAATATCTTTTTAAAAAATATTCAAATAATATAAAATCTTCTAAAAAGAATTATTATGAAAGATATTGGAAAATTATTTAATAATAAACATAATAATTTTGGTCTTTACATTTTCTATTATCAATTGGTTTCGGATCATCTTGGTATAACATTTTATTATTAATATTTGGTCCTGATTTTTTATATCGATTATTACAATTTTGTATCATAAAATCTATATGTAATTGTAATATGTATTGTAGCGATTCTAATGCTTTTGTTAATTTACTTTCAAATTCACGATTCGATGGTGTTTTATATATTATAGAATGTAAACTATTTAAAGCATCATCTCTTTCATCTTTTGCAATATCAACTGTTGCTTCACAATGTTTTACCCCTCTTTCTATATCGAGTCGTAAATGTAATACATTATCAATATGTTTAATCATATTTTCGTAAGCTTTTTCATTATATTTTTTAAATTCTTGAATATCATATGTTAATTCAACTATACCTGAATCCATATAAAAATAATCAGGTGGTGGAAATATTCGTGTTAATTTTAATTCTATCTGACTCATTTCTCCACTTTCGGTTGCTCTCCTCTTCTCATTTAAAAAATATATTACGCCAATACCAACTACAACTGCTAAAATAAAATTAAATTTAATATCTATCATAGATATTAAAAATACAATTGTAATTAGGACAAAACCATATGTCAGTAATGAATTTCTATCAATATCTATTATATAGTTGTATATACCAAGAGTTTTACTTTTTAAAAAATCCTGTTCCATTTCTGCTAATTTATGTTGTTGTTTAGCTTGCTTCATCATCTTTTTTTTGTTTGCCTTTTTCATTTCTTCTTCCATTGATGACATTGAACTAAATATATATATATATCTAAATTATATTCTTTTTTTAATTTAAATTAAAACGGTATATATTTTGGTTGATCATATGAATATAAACTAACTTTGTATGAACCATTGAAACTTGGAACTGCTATTTCATCATTAGTATCTAATTCTTTTTTAGAATCAATCGCAATTTTATTACCATTACGTGAACCATCCATTACGTAATAATCATAATCATTTGAACCAGGATATTTTGGTCTTCCAAATAGTGGTAAACGTGCATTATCAGGATCATTAGAATTATTTGTTAAGACACCAACTTTTTGAAAATTTGTTGGTTCCCCTCGTGTAGGAGTGTTTATTGGTATACTATTACCATTTTGTGGTGGCATACTTCTTCTTGTAAGGGCATATGATCTTTCTGGTGGAGATATCATATTATTATTACTTCGAATTGTATTCATTCCAGCAGTATTTATTGGATTGGTTATAAAAGTTCTAGTTATACATTTTGCACATTTTTTTTGTGGATTATCTAATGGATTTTGAATAACATAATTACAAAAGATGAATAATCCAATTAGAACAATTATTATTATATAAATATTTTTAAGATTAAAGCAAAATTTATCGAAACAGATTTTAGTCATTATATATATTATTAATAGATTATTTTAGAATTAAAGAATTAAAATATTTATGTATTTTATTATATATAGTTATATAGAATGTCTGATACAAATATAAATCGAGATACAACATCAGATGCCCTCGACAAAAATGGGAGTTCCCCATCGGTCAATATGATAATGAAATTGGGCAAACAGATTGAAGAAAATATAAGAAAGGATTATTTTGAAGATTATCGCAAAGATGATACAATAGATAATATTCGAACCATGTTAAGAAATAATTTTAACAAATTAAAAAATTCAGCGGTATTTATAAATCAAGCAGTACAAACTGATAAAAGTAATACAAGTAGTGGTACAAGTAGTGGTACAAGTAGTGGTACAAGTAGTGGTACAAGTAATACACAATCTAATGAGATAAATCGTTTAAAAGAGAAATTGCGTGTTGATCAACTCGAACAGAGAATGGAATTAAAAAGATTTCAAGAAAAGATAGATAGACAAAATGATACAATGACAAATTTACAAATTGGATTTACTAACCAGATGAATAGAGATAGACAATTACAAAACCAATTGAAAAATGATAAACAAAGACAAGATGATATAAATTATAAGAATGATCAGGAAAAAATGCGTGATAATATGAAAAATATGGAATCTAAATTTGCATCAGAAAGACAGAATATGAAGGAACAATTTGACACTAATTTAAAAATATTAGAACTAAAGTTATCTAAAGGACAAGGACAAGGACAAGGACAGGGACAAGGACAGGGACAAGGACAAATAAATTCAACAGATATTCAAAACATAAAAAGCGATATTCAAAAAATAATAGGTCAATTACCAATAAATCAATCTCAATTACAAAGTTCATTACAAAACTTACAAAGTAAATTAAATACAGAACACCTCGTAGATTCAAGTAATATTTCAAAAATATTAAAAGAAATTGGGGATATAAGAACACAATTATCAAATGATAAAGATGCATTAAATACACAACTTTCAGCCAATCAAAGTAAAATAATAGAAAAAATTTCTGCACTTAATGCAAAAATTGATGCACATTACATTAAACATCAATCTCTTATAACACAATTTAATACTGATGAAGACATTAGACATAAGAAAATAGAAAGCTTGATTGCATTACAAGCAAACGAATTAAAACAATTAAATAATAATTACAATAAACAACGCGAGAAATTAAGTAATTTAGAAAATAGTAATGATGACATTTTGAAAGATTTAAAAAAATTGATAGACAATGTACAAGAAGGATTTGATGAAAGTAAGGAAGAAAGAAAGGAATTAAAAACTTCGATTATTGAACAGACACAAAAAGTTGAAAATAAATTAACTAATATGGAGGATAAATTGAATATAAAATTAAATGAGATTAATTCTGGATTGAATATAAAATTAAATGAGATTAATTCTGGATTGGATATAAAATTAAATGAGATTGATTCTAACCTGAAGATTGTAAAGCGTAAAATATTATCAAAAATCAGACTATTAAAAAATTCATTAAAAAATTTAATAAAAAATGGAGGATCAGAAATATTACAAGAAATAAAAAATTCAAATAAAGAAATTTCTCAAGAAGTGAAAAACTTGGAGAAATCTATTCTTGAGAGGAATAGTTTATTTTATTTATTATTATCCGATTTAAAGACAATTCATAGTAATGGATTAGACAAATTGGGGAAAGATATACGGGAAGATATGGAAAGGCAAATAACAAAGTTACAATCCGACCAAAGTACCGAGTATAATGATATATTAAACAAAATCTCTCAATTACCACAAGAGGATAGTATTAAGAAGATTAACGATCAACAAATAAACATAATAAAGTCTTTACATGCTGATCAACTTCGTCTTTTAAGACAAGACCAAGACCAATTTATAAGAAATATAAATCACCAATTAAATGTTAACAATCAGAGTAGAAACTTATTAAACCAACAAAGAATTGATTTTGATAACTTAATTGGAAAATTGAGAGATCAAATAAATCATTTAGAATCGATGAATAAGGGACAAGATAGAAGTAAAGAAGTTGAACAATATAAGAATCAATTAACAGCATTACAGTTAAGCGTTAATAATATAAAAGAAATATTAAATACACATATATCAAAATTTGAGGAGAGTTTATATAATGATTCGTCTGAAATAAAATTATTAAATGATAAATTAAATTATTTTATAAAGTCTGCCGAAAAAAATAATATTAGTGAAAATATGATGAACACCTTGAATCAAGTTTTATCTGAGGTGGCATCTATAAAAGAAGATAGGAGAAATATGATTAAAGCTATTCATGAATTGGATACGTTTCTTAATAATATTAATGCTTCTGTAAACAATATAGAAAAAAACTTAAATAATCTTCATAAAGAAAATGAAGATTCAATATCTGAATTAGAGAATAATGAAGACCCGATACAAGATAATAAAAATATACTTTTATTATTACAACAAAATAAAAAATTAATGAAGGAAATAGAAGAAATGAAAATACTACTTAAACAGAAAGCAATTTCTCAAGTTTCAGAACAATTTAATGAATTAAATATAAAGTTTGAAGAATTAAAAAAAGAAAACGAAGAATTAAAGAGGGAAATCAAAAATTTAACACTAAATTTAGAAAAATGTTTATTAGAAAGAATGGTTTATGAAAAGGATATTGAAAAATATAAAACACAAATTATTAACCTAGACGAAAGAATAAAAAACTTAAAAAATGATCTTAAACTGAAAGATGAAGAATACGATGTATTACATAAAATATATTGTGAAAATAAAAAAGAATTGGAACAATTACAAAAAGAAAAGGAAAAAATAGATTCTTTAAGACTGGAAATAGAGAAATTAAAAAAACAAAAAAACAAAGATGAAAATAAAATAACAAATTTAGAAAAACAACTAGAAATACAGGAAAAAGCACATATAAAAGATTTAAAAGAAAAATTAAACGATCAAAAAATACAAAATGAAAAAAAATTAAGTGAATTAAAACTAGAAAATCTAAAATTAAAAAATGACCAGAAAAAATTAATTCAATTAATAAGTGTCTTGAAAAAAAAATTAAATGACTTGCAAAACTCAAAAAAAGAAGAATTACAAAAAAAACAAGAAGAAATTGAGGAATTAAAAAATAAATTAGAAGAATCAGAAAATGATATAAATAATATAAATATAAACCTACAGAATAACGAAAATTTAATAGATGAAAATGAGAATTTAAAAGAAAAACTTAAGACGGCGAATGAAGAGATACAAAAAATGAAAACTTTGAATGATAAGCATCAACATGCAATAAATGTTTTGGAAGAACTAAATCAAACAAATAAATTAGAAATATCTTTTCTTAAGGAACAAGCGAAAAACCTCGAGGAACAACATAAAATTGAAATAGAAGAATTACAAGACGAAATAAACAAATTAAAAATAAAATCACAAGAAGAAATTGGAAAATATAAAAAATTAGAAAAAGAGAAGACGGATATGGAGGCAATAATCAAACAGTTGTTGAAGGATAATAAAAAAATTTCAACCGAAAACGATAAATTAAAAAATATAAATAAATATTTAGAAAACACAATCAAAAACTTAAAACAAGTAAATCAAAAATTAACTATACAGATACAAAATTTAAAAATAAAAAATAAAGAAATGAAAAGTAAATTAAGTGAAGTGATGGAAAAATTAAAGAAAAAAACTAAAAGAGAACGACCTCAAGATGTACAAAAATATCTGGATGATATTTCTTTTCAGATGAGCAGATATATAGAAACAAAAACTTGGAGAGGTACTGCAAGTATTGAAGAAGCTAGAAATCAAGTAGTACAGGAAATGAAAAACATACAAACCGCATTTACTAGAAAGTTTGGCATTAAAACAAATCAAAGACATAGATATAGTGCTTGGAGAGGTGGTACTACTATACGACCTTGCCCGAAAATAAATAGTGATGATCAAGATTTCCAGAATAGTAATGATGATGTAAGCAAAATCATTTCTATCATTCAAGAAATGATTGATACTGATAAAAATAAAAAAGATTTAGAAAAGTCAAGGGACATTATCAGTAATTTGCCTCTACCAAATACAGATGACATAGAACAGAATATAAGAGAAAAATTGAAGTTAAATAATGATAAAATTAAACAAAACGAGAAAGAGTATCCATATACAGCCCCTATTGGTACTCAAACAAAAGAAGACGAAGAAGACGTAGAAGACGTAGGAGACGTAGAAGACGAAGAAGACGATCAAGTCGTTATTGACAACTCATTAAATGAAACAGTTAAAGGATTAGAACATAATGATGATATTAACACTCTATTAAAAGATACCTCTGTATCTGACGATAATTTTCCCAAAATTATCGGAAAAAATAATCAAAATTTAAAGAAAGAAATAAAGCTACTTGATTCTATAAAAGAAAAATATGAAAGTATGCTTGATATTAAAGATGTTCTAAAGGTTAAAGGCGATTCTTTACAAACAGGGGGGCGAAAAAGTTTAGCAGCAGAAGAATTGTATAATAAAGTTATATTTAGAAAAGATGGTAGTATAAAAAAATTAAATCTAAAAAAAAATAGACATAGAAAAAAAGTTCACAAAATAGTGAATAATTTATTAAAGATTTTTAATAAATCAAAGGGTGGTGCGACAGTTGAAGAGAAAAGACTACAACATGGATTATTTGAAGGATATGAAGAAAGAATTCCTAATATTGAAAAATATAAAACATTTTTAGATACAAAGAATGAAATATATGAAAAAAATAAACAAAATTTTAAGGACACTAATTTTAAAACTTATGATTTTAGTATGGGTGAAATTTCTCATTATGAGAGAATATTGACAAATATAATAGATTCGTGGGAAAAATGTGGATTAAAGGATATGAATGATAAGATATATAATGATATTGTGATATTGCTTACAGATATTGAAGGTCTTAAGACCGTAGACGACCAACAAACAAAACTTGAAGACGAACGAAAAATCAACGATTCATTAAAATTTTTTGAGGATCCCAATTATTTTATCTTTACAGACTCTGATGAACAAATAAAGGCAAAAAAAAGAGAATTAAAAGTTAAAATGAAATTGCAATATATGAGTAATGAAAATTACAATAAGTTAATTGAGTTTTTGATACGTTTATACAATGAAAAGTATATTATGATAATACGTTATCAAAAACTTTTTAGCAAATTAAAACAATATCAAGAAATTAAACCAACTAGTTCATTTAAAATTAATCGTCAGAGTAAAGACATATTACAAGGAGATTTTTTACTATTTTTGTCTTTAATAAAAAAGGAGTTAGACGAGTATTTAGTTTTAACAAGAAGACCAGTTTCTATTTATGCCAGAATAAATGATATTGGTCGTTTTGAAAGACATTCAGAGGATAAGGGAATAATTCAAGATTTTAATATTGCCAAACAAGAATGTTCTAAAATAACTAATTGGGACAAAGACAAGGAATATAAGAGAGGAGATATGGTTATGAAAGCTGTAAATCTCAAAGATAAAGACCTAATAAACGCTAAATTTTGTGATTTAATAAATCCAACTGATTTTATCCAATGGTCTGAAAATAAAATTAATAGTGGATTCTTAGATGTTGTTTCTGGTGATGGAAATTATACTTGCGAACATGATTTGGAAAATGGAAATATGTTAAAACATGCAAATAATGTAAAATTTAGTGAAATATTTTTTAGACCTGAATTTAATGATAATGCAACAATATCACAATATATGTTATTGGATAAACTTATTACTAGAGATATTGGAACATATTTATTTACATATGGATATAGTGGTGTTGGTAAATCATATACATTATTTGGTTCCAAAGGGGTTGATGGTTTATTACAATCTACAATTACGAATATAGTAACAAAAGGTGAATCTAAGAAATTAGAATCAATTAAACTTCGTATATATGAATTATATGGTTTGGGTGTTGGGTATAGTGAATGTTGGAGTGATTATAATAAAATAGATCAATCCATATTTGAGTATTCAATTGGTAAAAGTGCTAAAGATAATGATTTACAAATTATGGAATTAAGTGAAAAACGAGGAAAATATATACCTGAATATATGCAGGCACAAAAAAGGGCATTATTAAAAAAAAATCAGACAAATGGAAAGATATTGGATAATTTTTCGGAGTTAGTTTCTGAAATAGATAAATATCGTACAGATGGTAATTCGACTAGTTCAGATATGAAATATCCTAAAAGGATTAAAGAAACTATAAATAATCCAGTTAGTTCTCGTGGAAAACTTGTTTATGACTTTTTATTTAAATTTGAAGATAAAACTGAAACTCCTTTTATAATTGACGATAGTCCTGGTGCTGAAAATTTATTAGAATCTTATATTTATAATAATACAGAAATTAACAAAAATACTTTAGACGAAATAAAAGATAATAAAAATGATCCAACGAAAATTGTGGATAAAAAAGTTTCTTGGGAATTTGCAATGCTTTGTGCTGTATTAGTACAACCATTAATGTTAGGTTTTTTAAATGCAAATGGCGTAATACTCGGGTATAATAAGATGTCTCTTAATCTTTTTAAGAGAAGACAAAAAAGAATAGATGATTACCTAAACCATATGGGAGGTATTGTTTCCCTTAAACCAAAGAAAATAAATCCAGGAGATTATTGTCAAAAAATGTATAAACAATATGAAATGAAAGTTATTATGGATTATATATCTAAAAAAAAATTTGTTAAAGATGAAGATAAAGAATTATATAAGAATGGTATTTTAAACGAACAAATGTCATTTTATGTTGAAAATATAAACACCGAACAAGACAATATGAAATTTGCTTCTAAACTTATATCTAAAACTATAACATATTGTATAGATATTGAAGATATTGATATTAAGGATGGTGAATCAAAATATGATTTATTAATTGATTTATTAACAAATATATTTGAATTATCTAATATATTTTTGGAATCAGGTAAAGCAGAAGATATATCAAAAGAAATAGAAGGTGATGTCGCAAAATTCAAAAAATTATGGGTAGAACAAGAGAAAGATATTAAAAATGCTTCTTATAATTCATTTTATAAAGAATGGGTAAAATATTTTAATAAAAATGTTATTGATATTGAGCGTACAGGACAGCATTTACCAGATAAAAAATGGCAAACAACAAATTGGGAAGTATCTATGGACTCAGTAAAAGATTTTGATAATTTGAGGGGAAAATACAAAGACGGTGATTCATGGAATATTATATTTTTGGGTAAATCAGGTGGTCCAATTTTTTCAAAAGGTAATGCTGTAAAAAATGTTTTTAGTAAAATTACTAGTAACCATCTTAAAGAATTACATACACACTATGATAAGAGTACAGATGACAGAAAACCTGAATTTATCAATTATTTAATTAAAAATAAATTAGTTGGCGAAGACTTAATTAACAATTGGGTATCTGAATTAGAAAAAACAATTAGTAATCGAGATGCAACTAAAGTAACTTCTGTCCAAATAGATGAAACACGAGAAACTATTAGGAATTTAATAACATTATCAATGGAATCTTGGTATATTAATCAAAATATTGCTGGTATATTAAGAAAATGTAGTCAGGCATCTGGAATTCCGGAAAATGATATTGAAAATGATATAGTTTTGTATAATGATTATTCTCTTGAAAGTAGTTTTGAATATATTAAAAATAATTATATAACTAAATCTCATTATGATGAACTTATTCGAACAAACGACATTATAAAGTATTGTCAGGACGATTATAAACCTAATAAACTTTTTAAAGTGGAAAAATTTCCAGAAAATATTATTAATTTTAATAGGCAAGCAAAAGATAAGTTCAGAAATGATACACAAGAGTTTAATACTATTAAAATGGATACAATTGTTAGTGTATTAATGGAACCATATTTATCAAAGAACAATAAATCTTCAATTGAAGATTTTAAGATGTTTTATGTGCTTCAAAATAATAAAACTAAATTAAAATGTTATGACCAATTGCGAACATTCAGTATGTTTACTAACTTTATTAACAAAGTAATCCCAACAGAATAAATATATAATACAAAAATATAAAGAATGGTTTTAAAAAAATTATTATTAAATGATATTTATTGTAAATTGGTTTTTAGCATAGATTCTCAAAAGGTATTATGTGATAATGAAAAATATATCAAGTGTTATTGTTGTCGTAATGATAAAGTAAAACATATAATGTGTAAAGTAAAATACTCACCACATTATACATATGTTATGGGTAATAAGAAAGATTATATTAATTACATGAAATCATCTGGTATTTATGCTGGTTATGGATTAGAACATAGTTTTTCTAAATATGATAATTTAATAAAAGATTTTGATAAATCGAAGATGGGGGTAATAAAGTGTGTATTGCGAAATGGTAAATATATATTAGTTGATGGTGTTCATCGAATTTCTATATTATTAAATCGTGGCATTGAAAGTGAGATGGTTAAAATAGTAAGAAATTAAATAAAACGACTGATTATTAGGAATATAATTGCACAAACTAATGCTTTGATACAAATACCAACAATTGTAATATTTCCGGTTTCAAAGTCAATCATAAATGAAAGATATTTACTTAAAATAGATGTAATAAAAGGCATATGCAAAAGTGTAAATAATATCAATACAATAACTGTATTTTTGATATGATTTAGAGTAAATCCTAAAAATAAATTATCATTGTCATCATATTGGGGCATATTAAATTGTGGCATTTGTTGATTATTTTGTGGTAACATAAAGGGCATATTTTGCATATTTTGCATATTTTGCATATTTTGCATATTTTGCATATTAAATTGTCCCATAGGATTCATAGGTTGTTGAGTTTGGATGGGTTGTATAAATGGTAATTGCCCCATTGGTTCATTAGAATAAGAACGTTCAGATTCTTGTTTACTTAATTCTACTTCATCAAGAACTTGTTGAACAAGTTCATTATTTGAATCTGGTATATCACTGATTGCGGTAGATTTAGACATTATATATATTTTGAACTCATAAATATGTATTGATATTGAAACGAACACAATTACATAGAAGTTGGGCAAATATATGGACTTGGTATAAAAGAGAAGCAATTTTTATTTTCATCTATATATATTTCTTTTCTAACGTGATTAGAATTTGGTCCTTTAAGTTTGTGATTATCAAATAGAATATATGTAGCAAAGAAGTAGCTAATAATAAATCCGAGTATGATTGAAATTATTATATTAATCATTCTTATTATTAATATAATAACTTATAAAAAATAAAAAATATTTAATAATATATAAATAAATGGCTTTATTAGGAAATTTAATATTACTAATGAAAACTGAATTTGGAAGTTTTTTGATTTCTGTTATCTGGGGTTTTGCTCTTGCCCTTCTTTTTCGAAGAACGTGTAAAAATCGTAATTGTGTAGTAATAAAGGCTCCAAATGCTAAGGAAGTAGAAGACAAAATTTATAAATTTGATTCAGCATGTTTTACTTTTAATACCAATGTTTCTGAATGTTCTGCTTAAATTATTCATCTTCGCCTAATGCATTAAATTTTCTCAATGCTTCTTTTGAAGCAATTTGTTCAGCTTCTTTTTTAGAGGAAGCTACACCTACTCCAACTATATCTGATTTAATTATATTTTTTTTACCTTGTATTTTATCATAGACAACTCTAGTAGCATACATAGTAAAAGTTCTTCTATGTGAAGGCCCAATCATATCACCAGCAGTATATACAGGTGTTTCCCAACCTTGTTTTTGGAAAAAGCGTAGTAATCTATCTTTAAAATTAATATCAATATATAGCAATTTTGCAAAATCTGTTGTATTTTCCAAAACAGCTATTACAAATTGTTTAGTAATCATAAAACCAAGATCTTTGTATAGGGCACATATAAAAGATTCATAAATATCTTCTAAGATTTTATCAGTATTTCTACCATGAATATTTTCCATATGATTAGAAATCAATATAAATTGGGAAATATCCATATATTTACTAAAATTTGCTAACGATTTTCTATCAACTAATCTAGTTTTTAATTTTGTTAAAAAACCTTCATCTTTATTAGGATATCTATCATATAAATATTCGCATACGATATGCCCAATAATAGAATCCCCTAGAAATTCTAATCGTTCATTAGAATTTTTTTGATATGGAACAGCATTTTTGTTATTACGATTGCGATGATAGTTATGATTATTTGATAAAAAATTGTTTGTATTAACATAAGATTTATGAGTTAATGCTCGTTGATATAATGAAATATTTTTTACTTCATCATAAATTTCATGTTTAATAAGAATATTTCTAATATCATTTTTTGTAACAAGTTTATTTCTAGTATTTACTTGAAAATTCATAGGATGTAAATGATATTTATTTGAATGATATTTTTTGTTATTCATGATTTGGTATATAATTGTTTTTATAGTATATAAATATTATTTATTTAATTGTTAAATGATAAATCAATTTTATAATTTTATAATCTAATAGCTCTATTATGATCACTAATTTCATTAACATAACTTCTTTCTGTAATATTTCTGTAGTAGAAATTTTCTAGCATATGTTTTAATATTTTTTGTAATAAAAAACTCAAAATGAATGAAGCAACAAGTGAATCTAGAAAAAATAAAGCGAAATTACATAAAATATATACAATAAATTTAGGAAATCCAATTTCAGCGTAATTATTGAAATAAGTATGTAATTTATATTTATGATAAATATACATATCGTGAGCAATAATAACTATAGTAAGTGGACATAATAGTGTAATAACACTAAGAATATAATATTCTTTAGATTTTTCTACATGTATTCCAAATAATTTATATAAATAAGTTCCATTTGTGTCAATTGATTTATAAAATAAACTTAATAATATTAGAAAAATTTGTAAAAATATAAAAATAATAAATTTATTAGATTCAAAGAAGCTACAAAATGATATACAACATTTTTCACTATTTGATATTTTATCAATTAATTCATATTCAAATAAGCATTGATTACATCTTATAAAATTATTTGAATTTACATCTTGTGATCTCCATTCCTGAAGACAATATCTATGAACAAATTTCATAGAACCAGAACATCTACATGGAACAATAAGATCTTCTTCATTATTTGATTCAAGGCAGAAACGACATATTGATGGTTCCGATTGATTTTTTTCATCATCGATTTGAAGTGATACCCCTTCATTATCGGATTCTTTATCGTTTTCTAAATTTTTATATGAATTTTTTTTATCGTTATCTTTTAATGATATATTATACATTGTTATAACTAAAATTAAATTATGTTTTCAATTTTAAATAGTTTTAATTATTAAAATATCTATGTTTACACTTAATTAAAATTTACAGTTATTGTTGCTACATGTTTGCTAATAGTTTTTGTAGCAGATACACATAATTGTCTTCGTTTTCTAATAGGTTTTTTATTTTTTGTTGTTTTTTGTTCTTTGTCTTTAAGGTATTTTATTCTATTTTTTTTTGTAACAGAATTCATATCTTTTTCAATAGATTTTAAATTTTTTTCAATATATATGAGAATATTATTTTTTATAACCCAGCGAAAGAAATTTAACTGACCAACTGTTGTCGTCAAAGTTAATTTTTTTTCGTTGTCATATTCAAATAATATACGTTCGTCTCTTCGAAATGGATCAAATTGTTTTTTTGAAAATGATTTTAATTGCGTTTTATAATTTAAATGAACATCGATTTGTTTTTTTGGTAGTCCTTTTTTATTAATGTAATATCTAACTGTATTTTTTTTACAATAATTTGTAACAAACCAGTCTATAAGTCTTAATGATATTTTTGATTTTCCTTCTATGATTGATAAAATTATATTAATATTTTTTTTATTTGAGAAGAAGGTAATTAATGATTGCATTAGTAAATCTTGTTTACAATTTCGTTTAGTAATTCTTTTTGGTTTTTTCTTTTGTATTGTTTTATTCATTTCTATTTGATTATTAACATGCGATTTTTTTTGTAGCATTTAATTTTTATGTATTATTCTATATTCAAAATTTTAACTACATTTAACCGCATTGTTTATAAACGCACACTATAAATAAAAATCTATAATTATAGATTTTTATATAGTATTATATTGTTTTATATATTTAAATTATCAATTAAATCGTAATCAACTATATGAATAAAGAATTTATTCTATATTAAATTATAAATTAACTATAATGAATTTATAAATCATTATTGTAATATTTATTAATATTAAATTAATATACTGATTAAGTATATCATTTTAATATAAAAATTTCATTAAATTAGTTATAACAATATATATAAAATATAGTTAAGTATCTGCGTTCAATGATATTTATAAAAACATATAAATATATTATAAAATGCCTTCTAAATCTAAAGTATCTAAAAAAAAATCTAAAACAACACGAGCTTCCACTCGTAAACCTAAAGCCAAAAAAGCAGCCAAAAAAGCAGTCGTTGTAGAAGAAGTAGCTCCAGTAGTAGAAGAAGTAGCAGCTCCAGTAGTAGCAGCTCCAGTAGTAGTAGAAGAAGTAGCAGATAAGGTTTCTGTTGAAGAGCAAGTTGTAAAAGCAATTGCTAAAACTCTTGCTGAAGATGAAGATGTAAAAATTGATCTTGAATTCAACAATACTATTAATTCTATGAAAACTTTAATTGTTGATGCTAGAGGTGTTCTCAGTTCTTATAAAGCTTTACACAAACGTGTAAGTAAAAGACTTAAGGTATTGAACAAAAAACCACGAGGAGGAAAAAGAAAAGGGGGTAATCAAAAAACAAATCCAAGTGGATTTAATAAACCAACTAAAATTACTGATGCTCTTGCTAAATTTTTAAGTGTAGAAAAAGGAACTTGTCTTCCAAGAACTGATGTCACTAGAAGAATTAATGCTTATATTAAAGAACATAATCTTCAAGGTATGACAAGAACTGATAAGAATGGAATTGATAAGAATGATAATCGTTATATTAACACTACTCTTCCAAAATCAGATAAAAGATATAAAGCAGCAACTACTCTCAAAAAACTCTTAGCTCCAACTACAGATTTATCTTATTTTAATTTACAAACTTTCCTTTCTCCACATTTTATCAAAGAAACAAAGAAAGTAACCGCATAAGTGTTTAATTTTAAAAAATGGTGAATTTAATTATAAAAAATTTAAAAAAATTTTAATTAAAATTTTTTTAAATTTTAAAATAATATAAGATTATCTATTTAGATATAAATTATTATAGATTATAATGAATAAACACGGATTTCTTACCGGTTTGTCTGGACAGGACGGATCTTTTTTAGCAGAACTTTTACTTGAAAAGGGATATAAGGTTTATGGAATTATAAGAAGATCATCAAATTTTAATACACAACGAATAGACCATATTTTTGATAAATTGGAATTATTTTATGGAGATATAACTGATCCTTGTAATATTCTATCAGTTTTAAACAAAATAAAAAATCAAATGGAAGATGATTCTATTTTAGAGATATATCATTTAGCGGCACAAAGTCATGTAAAAGTATCATTTGAACTTGCTGGATATTCTACTCAAGTAAATGCGTTAGGAACATTGTATTTACTTGATGCGATAATGGCTAGTGGTATGAAAGATAGAGTAAAGGTATATAATGCTGCAACATCTGAATTATATGGTAAGGTTCAAGAAATTCCTCAAACAGAAACTACTCCATTTTATCCTCGTTCGCCATATGCTGTAGCAAAATTATATGCTTTTTGGATAATGAAAAATTATAGAGAATCGTATGGAATGTTTACTTGTTCGGGAATATTATTTAATCATGGATCTACAAGACGGGGAGGTACATTTGTAACTCGTAAAATAACACGAGCTATGAATAAAATTTTAAAAGGAGAATTGGAATATATAGAATTAGGTAATTTAAATGCTAAAAGAGATTGGTTTCATTCAAAGGATGCGGTAAGGGCTATGTATTTAATGCTTCAACGAGATACTCCAGAAGATTATGTTATAGGTTCGGGCGAATGTCATTCGGTAAGAGAATTTGTAGAGGAGGCATTTAAGATAGTTAATATTAATATAAAGTGGAGAGGGGAAGGTTTAGATGAAGTAGGATATAATGAAGAAACTGGTAAAGTTTTAATAAAAGTTAATAAAAAGTATTATAGACCAGCGGAAGTAGATATATTGTTAAGTGATCCAAGAAAAGCGATTAGAGAATTGGGATGGGAGAGACAATATAATTTTGCGGATTTAGTTAAAGAAATGGTTAAATTTGATTGTAATCTTAATTAATTAATTAAAACTAAAAATCTTTGTTTAATTTAATAGTATAATGAATAGTTTTAGTATAATTCAGATATTAGTAATTGCTATTTTATTTTTAGTTTTATTTAATATAAGAAAAGGAAAGTTGACTTTCTATATGGAAAAGGGACCTTCTATGGAAACATTTACAGAAATGAATAAAACTGAAAGCAATGAAATTAAGAAACAAAAACTCAGATATTGTAAATCATCAAAGGAAGGTATAAACGAACGTTTAAAGGATTTATTTACAAAGATGGATATAACTTATACAGATGATCCCAAAAATTGTGACTTTTATATTCCATATTGGTATTCAGATGACGAATTATCAAAATTTGTAAATAAAAATTATAGACCAAACATGATATTGAATGTAATACCAGGTGTTGATTATTTAAATCGTAAAAATAAATTATGGGAAATATTAGTCAAAAAATTAGGAAGGGATAAAGCTAGTGAAATTATGCCTCCTAGTTATTCTATTTTTAATAATGAATTTAAAATTCTTGAAAAAGAATTTAATAAAAATGATTCATATGTTTTAAAAACAGAAGAGGAAAATGCTCAAGGTATTTATGTATATAATGATATGGAAAAGATTCAAAATTTAGTAATAGATGTAAAAAAAGAATTAAGATATCCGGTAACAATAATTCAAAAATTTATTAAACCTTTACTGATTAAAGATAGAGTATTTAAGATACGTCTATTTTTATTTATTAAATGTAAAGGAAGTCAAAAATCTATATATATTCATAAACAAGGAGGTGTATTTTTTGGAAAAGATAAATTTGATATTAATAATTTAACATATAGTTCAATTGTTGCAAATGCTTATTGGTTTAATAAAGTTTCTATAAAAGAAGTAAGAGATTTTTTATCAAAACATCCACGAAATTTAGTACAATTGAAAAAATATTTTAAAAAACAGAATATAAATTCAAGTTTTATATTTGATAAGATTAATGCTTTATTGAAAAGAACGTGTCTTACATTAAAAGATGAAATTTGTTCTAATTCAAAAGTAAAAAACAATATCAAATTGGGATTATTTGGTGTAGATATAATTATAGATGAAGAATTAAAACCCTGGTTAATTGAAATGAATGTATCACCATCATCAACAGCATTTGATAAGTTAGGTGAATCACAAAAAAAGCAAGTTTGGGTTGATAGTATGAAAATCGCATTATTGAAAAATCCATCAAATCATGAATTTGAAAAAATAAATTAAATGAGTCCAGAAATAAATTTTTTAATCTTTCATTTCTATATCATCGATATCCTCGTTATCGGATATTTCATCACCAAAGAAGCCATAATCGGATAAAATTTCAAAAAATGAATCATAATCAATATATTTATTATAATATGTTTCTAAATCATATTCTGATAAATTTTCATTAATTTCATCCTTAATAATACTAGAAAGCATTTGTTTACATATCGTTACAAGTTCTACTACACTATTGGATAATTTTTTTTTATCTTTATTATTAAATTCTTGAATAGTATAATCATTTTTTTTGCTTTGAGTTTTAAATTGTTTAAAATCTTTGAACAATGGTTTATAAATAAAAAAATATTTCATTCTGCTCAATTCTTCTTGATTAATAGAATCTGATATTTCACATTTAGTAAAAGTTTCTAAAACATTTTCTAAATACAAAACCAACGTTTTAATGAAAGTTATCATTTTAGCTTATATTATTAATTAAATACAATTAAATTCAATTTTTTTGAATAAATCTATTTTTAATAACTGCGTATATAAGTATAATTATATAAATTATATATATTATTACAAAATGATATCTAAAGTAATTGAAATCACAACAATAGAAGAATTAGAAAATATAAATCAAATATATCTTGATAAATTATTTATCATTGATTTTTCAGCATCCTGGTGTCCTCCGTGTCAAATGATTAAACCTATTTTTGCGGAATTGTCAAACCAATATACAAATTGTGTATTTTTGAAAGTTGATATAGATAAATCAAGTGAATTAAAAGATTTTTTTAGACCGAAATTACTCCCAACATTTTTTTTAATGAAAAATGGAAATATATTTTATAAATGGACTGGTGCAAATCAAGATACTTTAAAGCAGAATATTATAAAATATATGAATTATAATATAGATTTGATAGATCAATTTAGTATGCCATATGTTTAGATAATTATTAATTTTTTATAAATGCGTATATAAAAATTATATATAATATACTTATTATATACATATAATAATGTCAAGAGTTGTCGAAATTACAGATATCGAAGAATTAGAAAAAATTACCAAAAAATATCCTTCTAATTTAATAATTATTGATTTTTCAGCATCCTGGTGTATGCCTTGTCAAACTATTAAACCGATTTTCGCTGAATTATCTCAAAAATATGAAAATTGTATTTTTTTAAAAGTAGATGTTGATGAAGCAGATGAACTAATGGATTTTTTTGGTCCAGAATCACT